>Ga0206117_100210_pt1 | contig 88681 bp, 53 predicted proteins | sample 3A5Ametagenome_FD_177997 | JGI IMG/M metagenome (GOLD analysis project Ga0206117, IMG submission 177997) | Enriched microbial communities from leaf-cutter ant dump, University of Wisconsin, Madison, United States - 3A5A | ecosystem: Environmental > Terrestrial > Nest > Insects nest > Nest dump... | reverse complement strand
GTCGGTAAATCAACATGGCTGTATTATTTTTTTTAGAGAAGTATTCGAAAATCCTTTCTCTGCCCAAGCATGATTGCGCATATTCTCCAATGGGTTCTGGAGCATATTCCTCTGATACGCCACCTTCCTTGATAGGTACAAATGGCAGTACATTGCCCGAAGAAAAAGCAACAATTTTTGAGTTTTTGAAATGCGAAGACACTAAGCCTGGTAAATAAGTGTTCATGGCCCAGGTGAAATCTTCATTACCTGTGGTGCCAAATTTATGTCCTGCTAAATAAATGATATTGGCTACTTGGGGCAGTTTTTTTAGCTCTTCTTCGTTTAAAAGGTCGCAAGCAATGGTGCTGATTCCTTCGTTTTCCAATTCCTCTCTCAGTCCTCCTGATGAAAACCTGGAAACGCCAATCACTTTTTTATCAATGCCAGCGGCTTTTAAAGCCCTAACGGTTAGTTTGGCCATGCTAGGCCCCATTTTACCGCCAATGCCTAGGAACATAATGTCTCCCTCTATTTGCTTAATATCTTCTATTAAACTTGCTGAAGGGGCCAAGAGCGTTTCTTCAAATTCCTTTAAATTCAATTTCATTTGTTGTTTATTTTAGTAAGGTAAGTAGGTTGCTAACCGCTAATCCTATCAATAATAGTAAGCCTAAGGTTCCCCAGACTTTGGTGATAGGTTTGTTCACGTGTTCTTTCATGATTTCCTTGTCATTGGCAATCAAAAACATCACAATGGCAATGAAAGGAACCAAGAAAATGGTAATGCTTTGCGCAAGTACAATCAGTTCTAAAGGCATTTTATCAAAGCATAAGGCAATGATGGCTCCGAAAATCATAACTAAAGAGATGAAAACCTTTACCATGCGATTATTAAGGTTGTTGCCGTATTGAAAAGTGTCGCCCAATAATGATCCGCCTAGTACCGCATTACCAATTAAAGAAGAAAAGGAGGCTCCAAATAATCCTACAAAGAAAATAGCTTTGGCACCAGATCCTAAAAGTGGCTCCAAGGCTTTACCCATTTCCGAAGCTGAATTTACTTTAATGTGTTGTGGGTGTAAGGTATTGGCAGCGCAAATTAATACGGCGGCACTCATGATTCCCAGTAAAATGGTGCCTGTTTGACTACCTAACAAAGTGTCTTTAGCGCTATGCCCGTTAGATAATTTCTTGCTGTTTTGCACCAAATAAGCCTGGTATAAAGCGCCTACAATGGAGAAGCAAGAAGCTGTAAAAGCAATCACTAAACCGATAGAACCTTCGGGGATGCTTGGGATAAATCCTTTGCCAAGTTCTGCCAATGGTGGCGGAACCATAATGGCCGTAGTAAGAAAAGCGAATAATTTCAAGATGATGAGGGCAATCATCAGTTTTTCGAAAATATTGTAAAATGATCTGAAGAATAGGAGGGAGATGCCAATCAGGTTGAAAACCACGATCCAAATTTTAGGACTGGTGCCTGTAGCTTCAGAAGCAGATAGTGAAACGCCTGTTGAGTTTCCCGACTGAAAAGAAATGGCTACTAAAAAAATACCCAGTCCGATAATCACTGAGGTTACTTTACCGTATTTCTTTCTGATTAAGGTGAGAATAGTATCGTCGGAAGCCATCCCAATGCGGGCCGACATTTTGGAATAAACCATCATAAAGAAGATGGCAACTACGATGACCCAAATTAAACTGAAACCATAATCGGCTCCCATTTTGGAGGTAATGGTCATTTTGCTTGGGCCAAAAATAAGTGATGCCGTAATAATGCCCGGTCCAAGAATGGCAAGAATGTTTCTTAAAAGGCTTTTTTTGCTTTTCGCAATAGTCTCCATGGTTTACTTAGTTTGTTTGAATTGTTTGGTGGTTATGGTTGAACTTTGGTTGTTGAAATTGGTTCGTATGTAATTGATGACAGCCGTTGCCTCTTCGTCTTTTAAGAAGGAGAAAGAAGGCATTGGGGCATCATATTTTACACCCGCAATGGTTTTATCTTTTAGGCCGTTAAGAAGAATGTTGGTCAGTACTTTAACCTCGCCATTTACCGTGGCTGATTTTTCCAAAGAAGGAAAAGTGTTTGGAATACCTTTGCCATCTGCTTTGTGGCAGGAAGCGCAATACGACTCATAAAGTATTTTTCCCGAAACTTCTGTCGTGCTTACTGCTTCGGTTTTACTTGGTCTAATCACCTGTCCAATGCTTTGGTTGCTAGGACTTAATTTGTAAATTCTGTCGTCGGTAGGTTTAGGGAAGCCTTTTTGAGGATTCCAATCTCTGTTACTTGAGCAGAAATAGATGTCGCCGTTGGGTAAGGTAATTACCGAGCGTAGTCTGCCTAGTTGATCTTTAAATAAGGTGTATTCGTCAATAACTGTTTTACCATCTTCAGATAATTTTAAAATGCGTAAGCTTTGACTTTTGAGCGTAGTTAAAATTAGGCTGTTTCTCCATTCCGGGATTTTCATGCTATTGTAATAAGCTAATCCTGCTGGAGCAATTACTGGTGTCCATGATTGGATAGGGGCGGTAAATGATTTTGCTTTTAAATCATCCGCTGCATTCTTGGGTGCGTTTTTACCTTCTACCAGTGGCCATCCGTAATTATGTAGCGGCTTAATGAGGTTAATTTCATCTTCTACGGCATCTCCATGTTCCGAAGTGTAGATCAGTCCATTATCTGCTTGAGTAAGCCCCTGCATATTCCGGAAGCCCCAAGCATATACATAACTATTAGGAATGGGATTATCTTTTGGAATGCTGCCATCTAAATTAACACGGAGTATTTTGCCGTTTAAACGCTTTACATCTTGCGCATTCGAATCAATTGCTGCGTCGCCAGTGGCCCAATAAACTTTTTGGTCTTTTCCAATAATGATTCTTGAACCGTTATGTCCAGTGTTCCCTGGTATTTGTAAAAGCAGTTTAGGTTGGTTCAGTTCACCATCCTTATATATATAGCGGTATAAGTTCGAGAAGATTTGGTCATTTGCCTTAGAGGTATAAGAAAGAAATAAGTAATGATCGTTTCCGCGAGGTTGATAAAGGGCCATTCCCAATAGCCCAGTGGTTCGTTGTTGGAAAACGTTGGGAAGTTTTTTAATTAAGGAAACTTTGCCGCTGTTAAGGTCAAGTTTTTTAATGTCTCCACGTATTTCAGAAAAAATAAGGTAGTGGTTGTCTTGGTCATATTGTAAATCCCAGGGCACATTAAGACTATCGGCAGCTACAGATAAAGAAAGTAGCGAGTTTTCCAGTGCTACGGTATTAATGATGTTTTCTTTTTTACTGGTACAGGATAATGCAAGCAGTATGCAGTATATAATAGTAAGCCGCCTCATTGGTTGTTTTAGGTTGGTTGTTTTGTTTAGTTAGATTAAAGTTATAGAAAATAAATTTATATACAAAAAAACATTAAAAATGTATACAAAATTTTATTCTGTGGAATATTTTTTTGTTTGAAATATTTTGTTTTTTAAAAAATCATTTCTAATTTCAATCAAAAGTATTCAATTGTTGCATTATTATGTATACAATTTATACCAAATAACAACCTAACAAACTATATTAACCTAAAGTACTATGAAATGTAAGTTTCTGAAGGCAAGAGGGATGCTGAAAAGCCAGTATTTCTTATTGCTTTGCGCTATTTACCCCGGAGTGAGCCACGCGAGGGGTAAGGCCTACGAAGAATTTGACAAAGGCCGGCATTCTGCTTACCGCAAGGATGTGTTTTTGACGACAAAACCGTTCCAAAGAATCGTTGTGGGTTTTGTGAAAGATGAAGAAGGGATGCCGCTTCCGGGTGTGGAAGTGCGAAACCTGAAAACTACCGAAGTTGCGGTGACCGATGGCGAAGGTAAATTTCAAATCAAAGCTTCTGAGACAGACCGCATTCAGTTTAGGCTGATAGGCTTTGCTACGGTGGAAGTAGCGCCTAAAGAAGCAGCATCGGTAGTATTAAAAGCGGAAACGAGTAAGCTTAACGAAGTGGTGGTAGTGGGTTATGGCGTACAAAAGAAGGGGAATATCGTCGGTGCGGTAGCTTCTGCAAAGTTTGATGAGACGGTGAGCAGCCGTGGACTTTCCAATGCTTCGTCTGCTTTACAGGGTTTGTTGCCGGGTTTGGCCGTTAATCAAAACTCGGGGATGGCAGGTAACAATGCTGCCGAGTTAATGATTAGAGGTTTGGGTACGGTGAACAATGCGGGACCGCTGATTGTGGTAGACGGCATGCCAGATGTGAGTTTAAATAGGGTAAACGTAAATGATATTGAGAGCGTAACAGTATTAAAGGATGCTGCTTCTGCAGCAGTGTACGGTTCCAGAGCTGCTAATGGTGTGGTGTTGATCACTACTAAATCTGGTAAGCGAAATACCAAACCGGCCATCAGTTTCAACAGCAATCTATCACTAGTTAGGCCTACCGAAAATGTAAACTTTGTAAGTAACTATGCAAAAGCGTTGACCGCTACACAGGTGGCACAATCAGTTAATACTTTGCCCAATGCGTTTCAGTTTAAAAATGGGACCATTGATCAATGGTTGGCTATGAGTATGATCGATCCAAAAAGATATCCAAATACCGACTGGTGGGATGTGGTTTTAAGAGATGGTTTGGGCCAGAATTATAATGTATCGGTAAATGGCGGTGGCGATAATAGTAATTATTATTTGTCTTTTGGAGCTTTAGATGAAAGGGGAATCCAGATTGAAAATAATTTTAACCGCTATAATTTGGCCTTTAATTTAGATACCAAGGTTGCGAAAACCATTGGTTCGGGGATTAGGTTTTCTGGAAATTGGTCGCAATATAAATATAACTATACCGAAGGAATGACGGCTAACAGTGCTAACGGTTTAGATTTGTTTACGGCGCCAGCAGGTATTTTGCCTTATGATCCTGTAACTGGATATTATGGAGGCGCTATGGCCTATAATGAGAGTTCTCAGGCTACCAACGCTTATGCTGATTACATGGTGAGAAATAGAAATAACATGAATCAAAAGCAGGCAAATTTAAATGGTTATTTAGATTGGAAGCCTATTGAGGGCTTGGTAGCTCGTGTAGACTATTCATTGAGTTATAACAACAGATTTGATTGGAGGGCGGATATTCCAACTCAAGCCTATAACTTCCAGGCAGATAGCTTTGGGCCTAGGATTTATGTAGGAAGCAATGAGCCTATTTATAATACGGATCGAGAAAACTTTAAGACTCAGTTGAATGCAAAACTAAGCTATGACAAAACCTTTGGGAAGTCGCATGTCATTTCAGCTACGGCTATTTACAGTGAGGAGTTTTGGAAGGACAGGTATCTGTCGGCTAGTAGAGGTACGCGTTTAAATCCAAATATTTTCGAAATAGATGGAGCTTTAAACGATGTTCAAACTACAGGAGGTAGCTCTGAGATGGAAGGATTACGATCGTATATAGGTCGTTTGGGCTATACTTTTAAAGACAGGTATATTTTGGAGGGAACATTCAGGGCTGATGGTTCATCTAAATTTTTGCCTGGAGACCAATATGGCTATTTTCCTGCTGGTGCGTTCGGATGGCGCTTATCTGAAGAGCCATTTATCAAGCCGTTCCTGGATAAAATTAAAATCAGCTCTGCAAAATTTAGGGTTACTTATGGAAGTTTAGGTAACAATAGTGGTGTGGGTAGATATGAGCAACAAGAGTTGCTTACTGCCGGCCACTATTTCTTGGATGCCGCTGCAGTAGTGGGACTTGTTAATAAAAAATTTATCAACTATAACCTTACTTGGGAAAAGACAAATATTTTCAATTTGGGTTTGGATGTTTCGATGCTCAACAACAAGTTATTGTTAGAGTTGGACTATTACAACCGGAAAACCATTGGCATGAACAGAGAGTCTGATTTGTCTACCCATCTTTCAGGTGTTTATATTGCTCCGCGTAGAAATATTGGTGATATGAGTAACAAAGGTTTCGAAGCTAATTTGACCTGGAACGATAAAAAGGGTGACTTTCAGTATATGGTGAATTTGAATTATTCGACCAATAAAAACACGTTGTTGTCGTGGAGTGAAACGTTGCAAAGAGGGCCGTTGTTTGTGAACATGCCCTACAATTTTGTATACGCGTTTGAGGCCATAGGTATTGCGCAAACCTGGGAAGATGTTTATAAGGCTACGCCACAAGGAGCTTCCCCGGGAGATGTGTTGATCAAAGATTTAAATGGCGACGGTAGGATCGATGCCAATGACAGAAAAGCGTATCCTGAATATCAATTGGGCCGCCCAACTTCTAATTATGCATTAAGAGGGGCTGCGTCATGGAAAGGCTTTGATGTTGCCGTATTGCTTCAGGGAGCCTATGGTAGAAAAGAGTTTTGGATGAACAGGGTGAACAGTCCTTTCTTGGGAACGGCAAATCAAGCGGTTACTTATGAGCAGTTGAACCAGACATGGAATTTGGATAATAGAAATGCTGAATATCCTAGGTTGTTGCCTAGTGGTTTAGGTTCTACCAGTACCAATAACTATTTAAGTACCTATTGGTTGCAGGACTTGTCGTACTTGAGACTCAAGAACGTTCAATTGGGCTATACTTTCAAGAATAACTTAATTCAAAAAATAGGGGTGAAGAAAATTAGAGGCTATGTATCGGCAGACAACCTAGTGACTTTTACCAAGTTCAAAGGCTTAGATCCCGAGAAGAGTACTTATGCCAATGATTCGTATCCAATTACAAAAACGTTTGTATTTGGTTTAAACTTTGACTTTTAATGAATAATAGCCATGAATAAGAAAATATTATATATCGTTTTTTCCTTTTTGCTGGCGGTAGTTGTGGCTGGTTGTAGGAAAGATTTATTAAATCAAAACGCTACCGTGTCTCCCAATAGCAATACCTTTTGGCTTACAGAAGCAGATGCCTTGTCGGCATTGATGGGTAACTATAGTGAATTCAGGCCGTGTTTCGATAGAGATTATCACTTTGATGGGCATGGTGATTTCCTTAAAATGTATAACACAGGAGCTGCTCCTATCAGTATTACTGTAAATAACCCAAGTTCCTATGGTAATGGAGCAGCGGCTTTGTACAGGGAATTGTATGGGTCAATCAATACTTCTAATTATGTGATTGAAAACATAAGAGCTAGATTGCTGCCAAATGCAAAAACGGCTGCCTCCAAACAGAATTTAGAAGCCATTATTGGTGAGGCCCGTTTGCTTAGGGGCATTGCTTATTTCCGCTTGATTTCTTTATGGGGCGATGTGCCTTATATCTATAAAGTGGCCAGTGCGCCTATAGAGGTGGATACCATTTCAAGGTCGTCTATCACCAAGGTGAAAGATTCGATTTATGCAGATTTTACTTATGCTGCAGAAAAACTGCCTAATAAAGGTGCTGCAATTGGTAGAGCAGGTAAGCCTGCTGCTTTGGCATTCAGAGGTAAATTGCAATTGTTTTGGGGGTCTTGGAAAAAGAATGGTTGGCCAGAATTAGAGGGTTTTCAGCAATCTGCTACCGAAGCTAAAACTGCTTTTGAAGGGGCTGCTGCAGATTTTAACAGGGTGATTACAGAGTTTGGTCTGAATTTGTTCAGGGGCGGGGCGCCTGGAGAATGGGGCGAAATGGGCAAGGCTGATGTGCTGCCTAACTACTATTACATGTTTATTCCGTCTACAGGTAATCTAAATGCCGATGGAGAAATGCTAATGGTGATTACCCATGGAGGTAATGCGACCAATCAAAGTGAAGAGTATATGAGGGTTTGGACCGGTGTTTCGGTGGGGCTTTCTCAAAACCAAGCTATTCCGCGTTATGAGCTGGCAGACAGGTATCAATCGACCATTACCGGTGATTTTTTGCCAAAAATGGTGCAAATGAATCCTAGTACCAATAGCGCGGCTCGTACTACGCCAAATTCATCTGTTAACCCAGAAAGTTATAGGAATAGAGATTACAGAATGAAGGCATCTCTGTTGTGGGATTATGAAAAGATCATGGGGATTGGAACAACGGAGACTACTGGTTTTGTTGCGTTCTTGTATAAAACATGGAGTGGTAAAATTACTATAGATGGCGTAAGTTATGACGCTTTTAATGATAACACTACCAATTTATCAGGTTTACAGTCGAGAAAATTTGTGCGCAACTATGGTGGTCAAAACAGGAGCTCGGGTGATTATAATTGGCCATTGATGCGTTTGGCAGATGTTTTTTTAATGTATGCTGAAGCAACTAATGAAGTGAACGGACCGCAGGCTGATGCTATCGCCTTGGTAAATAGGGTAAGAGCTAGAGGTAAGTTACCAGCGTTGGCGGCATCGAAAACAGCCTCAAAACAAGCTTTCTTTGATGCTATTGAGCAGGAGAGGATTGTAGAGTTGTTTGGTGAGGGCCAAAGGGCGTTTGATTTGAGAAGATGGAGAGCGATAGAGAAGGTTTTTGGTCCTGCTTATGGTGCTGGTAAATGGTTTCAGGATAGCTGGGGCAATAACTGGGAGCGATTCTTCTTTAACGCTGATGAATTGGTTTATCAAAGATGCTATATCTACCAAATTCCAGAAGCGGAGAGAACAAGAAATAAGAATCTCACTCAAAATAAACCTTGGAGGTAATTATTAAACATTAAAGTGATGAAAAAAATATTTATAATTCAATTCATATTAGTCCTATTCGTAATCATTTCGTGCAAAAAGGATTATCCAATAGATGGTGATGGGCTTTTGATTACCAGTAGGTCAGACTGCTATGTGAGTAGTTTTGAGTTGTTGGGTGCCGATTTTCAAACGGTAAGAACCAAGGCGGCAACCATTGATACTACGGCTCAAACCATTAATGTAGAGGTTTTGTATGGTACCGACCTTAAAAACCTTTATCCGCAATTTACTTTGGTGATTGATGCAGTTTTGGATCCTAAAATTGTAGGTAAAGTTGATTTTTCTGATTTGTCAAAACCTAAAGAGTGGACAGTGGTTTCGGGGAATCGCAAAGTGAGAAAAACCTACAAAGTTTATTTAACTGTAAAACAATAAGCTAAACAGATGAAAAAGCTAAGTTTCAAAATATTGATGTCCTTCATGTTGCTTGCCTTGTTTTTAGGTGCATGCAAGGAGGAAGAATTTCAAATCCCAACGGCATCAGATAAGCTGCAAAACGATTTGATCAAAAGGTCGTTAGGGCCAAATATTGTAGGTGGAACCATTGAGTTTGCCTATGCTGCAGGAATTGTTCCGGAAAAAGGTAAGTTGACTTCTATGACGGTAGAGGCCAGTATTGCTGGAGCTACTGGGACGTACATGGACAATAAGTTTTACAGTACCAACAACTCAGGAGTAGATGTAGGGGCTACTGTCGGCGATCCGTCTACTACTACTGGCAAAACCACTCAAGTGGTGTATACTGGTAATTTTTCTGCGGCAACGCTCCGTTATTATTACAAAATCCCGGAAGAGGCGAGAGGGAAGTCTATTAGTTTTACTTTTACCGCAAAGGCCAGTAACGGAGAAACCATTTCCTATCAAGCAGGTCCTTACGAGATAAGAAGTATGGATATGCAGTTGGATTTGATGGCTAAAGACGGTACCGATTGTTTCATTTCTATTGCAGACATGAAGGTTTACAATTCGACATTTGCGGCAGCCAATCCTGATAAAATCGATTTGATTTATCTTTATAGATCGCTTACTAACGTCACGTATTTACATTCGCTGGTGGCGCCAACAGCAGATCCTATTTATTTGCCAACTTTTACGATGCCAGCAGGTTTGAAAAACAAATCGAAAATAGTAAAAGCCTTTACCGTTCGTGATCAGCAATTGGCCAGAATCCAATATGGAGTATTTGTGGATGATGTGGATTTAAGGACCAAGGATTTTGCTGATGCGCCAGATTTTGCCATCAATGTGAAAGCTGAAGGTGGTGTTTGGGTGCAAACGGCTGATGGTAAATACAATGCATATATTTACATCAATACGGTAAATAACACCACCAAAGAAATGAGAATAAGTGTGAAAAGATTAACAGTTAGATAGTATGCAGAATGCGATTTCGGTGAAGGTTGCCTGTCAGTGGAAATTTTATGCAGTCTTATTGGTGGGGCTATTTTCAGGCCATTTGCTTTATGGTCAGCAGGTACTGGAGGTTAAAAAAATACCGCTTGACATTAAAAAAGTAAAGGTGAACCCAAAAAATGTTGAGGTTAGTTACAAGGGAGAAAAAGCCTTTTATGTAAAGAATAACACTAAAAGAGATTTGGAAGCCGTAGAAGTTCCAGATATGGAATGGACATTGCAGGTAGCTGAACCGGGATGGTATGTAATTGAGGCGGAAACTGAGCCTATTGACTTGGAGAAACTCAAAAAAGAGGATCAAACGGGCAGGTTAACGCTAAAAGCTAAATTGCAAAATGCAGCGCAGCGACCTACTTATCGAATTGTTTATGATAACTATCGTGGTGGAGCGCAAGAGCTGGGCAAGTTCGAGGTAAAGTCTACTAAGCAAAGCTTTAAAGTTTGGCTGCCTGAAAATTTAGTGTTGAAGCGCTTGTTTATTAAGCCTTTTGTAGCGCCAAAACCTCCTGCGGATGCTGAGGCCTATGTGCCAAACATTACTCCTCCGAAAGGACATCCTAGGCTATGGATGAACGAAGAGAGTTTGCCTATTGTGAGGCAGCGTCTTAAGGATACTGCTCATGCCGAGGCTTGGGCTGCGGTAACTGCTAAAGCTAAATTGCCCTTTTCATTTGCATTTGATAAGAATAAGGAAATTTTCTATGACGAAAAGCTAGAAAGTGTCATTGAAGCCAAGGCTTTCTACTATTTGATGACCGAAGATCAGCAAGTGGGTAAAGAGGCAGTTCAATTGGCTTTAGATTATCTTTCTGTATTGGAATTTGGAAACATTGCTTACGGGGATATCACTAGGGAGGTAGGTCGTTCCATTTATACCGCTTCACTGGTGTATGATTGGTGCTATGGTATCATGAATGCTGAAAACAGAAAGCAGTTGAGAGGCGATTTAATGCGTTTGGCAACAGAGATGGAAATGGGCTGGCCGCCATTTTACGGAATCGAAAGTATCGTGAACGGGCATGGTAATGAAGCGCAAATCTGTAGGGATATGCTTTCAATGAGCATTGCCATTTATGATGAAGACCCGCTTCCGTACAAGTACACTTCTTATTGGGTGTTGAATCAATTAGTGCCCATGCGCAAATTTGAGTACCAATCGCCAAGGCATAACCAAGGCATTGATTACGGTGGGTATAGATTTGGCTGGGAAATGCATGCTGCGTGGCTGTATTACCGCATGTTGGGTTATCCCGTGTTTGATGATAATATCAAGAATTTGCCTTATTACTGGTTGTATATGCGTACACCAGATGGCAAGATGATGCGTGATGGCGATATGTTTAATGTGAAGTACGGCAAAAGCGAAAATTTTTACTGGAAAAACCCGCAAACCATGTTGTTGTGTTATGCCTATTCTGGTAATGGACTAATTAAGGGTGAATTTGTAAAGCAAGGAGGACTTAAAGATAATCCGGTGCTGTTTTTATTGCTGGATGACCCTAAGTTAAAACCTGATTTTAATTTAAGTCAATTGCCCTTGACCAAAGATTTTGGTTCCGTGTTGAACAGTATGGTGGCGAGAACAGGATGGGAAGAAGGGAAAGCTAGTGGAAACGTGGTGGTAGAGTTGAAAGGTGGAGGTTTTCATTTTGGTAACCATCAACATGCTGATGCAGGTGCGCTACAGATTTATCATCGTGGAATTCAGGTGGGAGATTTAGGTTTGTATCTTTCTTACGGTTCTCCTTACGATTTCAATTTCAATAAAAGATCAGTTTCGCATAGCATGATGTTGGTGCGTGACCCTAAAGAGCCTTTGTTGTTCAGGACAAAAACCAACGACGGCGGCACCCGTTTTAGTCAGCGTTTCCCGAGAAACGTTAAAGAGGTGTTGAATGATGCTTGGTTTCAAACCGGTTTTGTGAGGTCGTCTGCTGTTGGTTTAGATGTGTTCAATCCATCATTCAGCTATTTTAATGTAGATATTACGGCCGCTTATTCCGAAAAGGTGTCGGCTTATACCAAGTCAATGTTGTTTCTGAATTTAAAACGTCCGGATGTGCCGGCAGTGGTAGTGCTTTTGGACCATATTGTTTCGCAAAATGCAGCCATGAAAAAGTACTGGCAAATCAACACCTTAAACAAGCCGGCTTTTGAAGAAGGGAAAATATTGCTGAACAGTATGCTTGATGGTAAGGAGGCAATCACCTACGTAGATATGTTGAAGCCAAAACAAGCGGATAGGATGGTTGATGTGTTATCTGGCGATTCCAGTACTAAGGTTTTTGAAGATTATTATACGGTAAAATCAGTTTGGCCAGAAGCAAAGGGCAGCAGGATTATGGTGAGCCCCAAAAATGAGGATAAGTTAACTGAGTTTGCAACGGTGTTTCAGATGACCGAAAAAGGAGCAAAGCAATTAGCAGTAGAATTTTTGGAAAAATCTAACTATTTTACGTTAAAGATAGCCGATAAGATCATTGTATTGGCTAAGCCAAATGTGTATTTAAGTGAAGAAATAGAAGTGGAAGTGCCTAAAGACAGAGCTTATGAGGTGATTTGCTTGGGTTTAAATACAGGATTTTGGAGTGTTAAGGATTTAAATAAAGGAAAAACCATTATTAAGAATGTACTGAAAGATCAGAATGCGATGTCGTGGAATGCTGAAGCTGGAAGATATAAGCTATCTCCAAAGCGAGTTGACTAAGGCAAGTTTTTGAAAATAAAATTGTATTCTTATTTTTGGGGAAAAATGTATGCAAAATGAAAGAAGATTCGTTAGCCTATAAGGTGTATTTAGAGGTAAGAAAAAAGATTCTTTCTAGTCAATTAGCAGGCGGCTCTCGATTAGTAGAAAATTTTTGGGCAGAAAAAATGTCCGTTAGCCGAGTGGCGGTGAGAGAGGCTTTTATGAGGTTGGCTGGAGAGAGTTTAGTGGAGTTCGGCGAAAAAGGTGGTTGCTTTGTGAAAGGCATGACCATTGAAGATGTGAAAGAAATCAGGGAATTAAGAGAAATATTGGAGATTGGTGCGCTCAAAATCTTATTTGCCAAGAAAAATAAAGCAATTGCTAAAGAGTTGGCGCTAATTTGTGATGATTTTGAAGAGATGGTGGCTAAAGGCTACTACGGTGGTGCTTGCGAGGCTGATGTGAAATTCCATGAAAAGATGATTGAGGGTACTGGTAATGCTCGTTTAATTGCGATGTATAAAAATAGTAATATCCCTCTGTTTCACATGAGATTAGGGGTGGTGATGGATCAAATGGAAGACTATCAAGATACTGATAAAGAGCATCGGGCTATTGTGGAGGGGTTGGCTACCGATAACTGGCAATTGGCGCATTCGTCGCTATTGAGGCAGTTGGATAGAGGGGAGCAGGAAGCACTTGAATTAGTATGAAATTAACAAAAAAAGGGACTTATAAAGTCCCTTTTTTGTTAAGCGGATAGTTGATCAATAATCCCTGTTCTGCTTCGGTAATCATTAATCCCTGTTGTCCTTTTGGGTCTATGGCACAGTTGGTTGGGTTGTTTCCTTTGGTGTCAAATCCATCTAATTGCGCTCCATTTTTATTCCAAACCTTTATTTGTCCGCTTCCATAAACCGCTACGTATAAGTTTTCATCTTCGTCAAAAGCAATTCCGTCTGGGCCAATGCTGCCTCCGGTTTCTGCAAACAGTTTTTGGTGGCTTAGGGTTTTGGTTTCGGTGTTCCAATCAAAAGTCCATATCTTTTGGGTTCCTGTTTCGGCTACGTATAATTGTGTCTCTTTTTTGTTGAAAGCCAATCCATTAGGGTAAAACATTCCTGTCTTGATTTTTTTTAAACCCTGGGTTGGGTTGTAGTGACAGATGTAGCCCGTTCCGTCGTTAAGGTCATTTCCGGGGCAGGTGAAAAATAGGTCGCCTTTGCTGTCGAAGGTCAGGTCGTTAGGCATTTTAAGTGTTTGTCCATCAATTTGTTCAATAACGGTTTTGATGGAGCCGTTGCTTGGGTCAAAAGTCCTGATGCTGTTTTTGGAAGAATCGCAAAACCACAGGGTGTTGTTTTTGTCTACAGCTATTCCGTTAGGGGCGCCGCCAACAGTATGTCTTTGGTAAGTCTCTCCGTCAAATGAGACTAAATTGCCTGCGTCTTTTTCCACCAGCCATAATATGCCGTTTTTGTCAAAGCATGGGCCTTCTGGAAAATCTAATTGCGTTAAGAGTATTTTCATAAAAATTTAAAATATATTTTAAATGTATACATAAAAATTATAATTTAGTATACATAATAAAGGTAGTTATAGAATACATATTTATCCCTTTGTTAAACATGGAACAAGTGTTTGTATTATAATAATAAGGAATATCATTTTATGCAAGAAAATTTAAAGTCTGCGGAGATTTTGCAGCGTAACGAACGTTGGATACCTGGAGGGGTAGTATCGTTAAACAGGAAAACGGCACCTAATATTTGCTTTGTGAAAGGCCAAGGTAGCCGAGTGTTTGATGCAGACGGAAATGAATACATCGATTATCAAGCAGGTTTCGCGGCTTCCTTTTTGGGGCATAATGACGCGGATATCAATGCGGCAGTGTCTAAAACGCTATCGGAGCAACAAGTGCTAATGGGTGCAGGCCCAACTTTATTAGAAGGAGATTTTGCCAAGCTTTTTTGTGAAAGTGTCCCTAATGCGGAAAGCGTGCAGATCACGACTACGGGTTCAGAAGCAACTTACCATGCCATTAGAATTGCTAGAGCGGTAACCAAACGTAACCATATTATTGTAATGCAGGGCGGTTATAATGGTTGGCATAATGATGTAGCATGTAATGTAATCAGTTCTTTGCAAGATGCTGGGGAATATACAGCTAAGGGTGAGTACAAATTTGATTCCCTGAGTGCTGGGGTGCCTCAAGACCATAGTAAATTGGTACATGTGGTAAACTACAATGATTTGGATAGCGTGGCCTATGTGATGCAGAAATATGAGGTAGCCTGTATATTATTGGAACCTTTGTTGCAAAATATTGGTGTGGTAAAACCAGCAGCGGGTTATTTGGAAGGCTTAAGAAAGCTGGCAGATGAAAATGGTAGTTTGTTGATTTTTGATGAAGTAAAAACGGGCTTCAGGCATGCCTTAGGTGGTTACCAGTCTATTTGTGGGGTGGTGCCGGATCTTTCAACTTTTGGGAAAGCGGTAGCTAACGGTTATCCTTTGGGCGTAATTGCTGGCAAGAAGAAATATATGGACTACTTTGTGCATCCAGAAAAGGAACACAGGGTGTTAATTGCAGGTACTTATAATGCTTTTCCTTTAACAACGGCTGCAGCCATTGCCACTTTAGAGAAATTAAAATCTCCTCATTATAAGGTATATGAGCATTTAGAGCATTTGGGAGCTACTTTAGAAAGGGGTTATCGTGAAATATTTTCTAAATTAGACAAGCCAGTTTATATAGCTAGACAAGGGTCGGCCTTTTGTGTTTACTTTATGGAGCACGAGCCACTAAACTATCATGATGTGTTGTTGAACCACGACTTTGAATTTGATACGACTTATCGTAAAAAATTGATACAGCATGGCGTGTTTAATTTCCCTGCGCCAATTAAACAAGGCAGCATCTCCTTTGCACATACCTTGAAAGACATCGAACAAACTTTGGATATTACCGAGAAGGTATTAAAACTGATATAACTTTTTATGAAGATTACCGCCATTGAAACTTACGTGTGTAATGCACGGATGAGGAATTGGATTTTTGTTAAAGTAGTGACCGATCAACCTGGTTTATGGGGTTGGGGCGAAGCTACTTTAGAGTGGCACACCCAAAGTGTGGTAGGTGCAATCAAAGATATTTCGCAATTATTGGTTGGCGAAGATCCAAGAAGAATTGAGCATTTATGGCAAATGATGTACCGTCAGCACTTTTGGCACGGAAACGGCATTGTGCGTGGTACCGCCATTAGTGGAATTGATATTGCCCTTTGGGATATTTTAGGTAAGGTACATGGCGTGCCTTGTCATGAGCTCTGGGGCGGTAGGGTGCGCGATTATATCCGTTTGTACTGTCACTTAGGTGGTGGTAAAATGGAGGATTTTTATGAAACAGCTCCTGGTGATGCCAATCGCTTTGCAGAACTGGCATTAAAAGCGGTAGATGAAGGATTTACGGCTTTTAAATCAATGGCTGTACCCGAAACCATGCCTTTAGAAGGTTTGCGTCCAGTAAAATATGCCGAAGCCTGTGTGAAAGCGATGCGTGAAGCCGTAGGCGATGATATTGACATCATGGTAGATTGCCATGCACGTCCTAGCCCTCGAATGGGAATGCTGTTTGCCAAAGCTTTGGAGCCTTACGGATTGTATTTCTTTGAAGAGCCTTGTTGGCCTGAAACCATGGATGATATTGCCTTGATCCAAAGAGCGGTACAAACGCCTATTGCTTCTGGTGAGCGTTTAGTAGGAGTGCATGCTTTTAGAGAATTGCTAGAAAAACGTGCGGTGAGTGTGATACAGCCTGATATTACGCATTGCGGAGGTTTATCTGAAGCCCGTAAAATAGCTGCTTTGGCCGAAGCTTATCGTGTTTCTATGGCACCTCATAACCCACAAGGACCTGTAAGTACCGCGGCTTCTATTGAGTTGGGTTTTGCTACACCTTCGTATATTATTTGCGAGAGTGTGCATAAGGATGTAGAATGGCGTGAAGATGTTGTTTCTGAAGGCTTTACCGTGCAAAAAGAAGGTAGAATTGTGTTGCCTAACTCACGACCAGGATTGGGTATCGAAATCAATGAAGAGGAAGTTAAAAAGCATCCTTTCCAACAAGAAGTTCTACAAAGAACTTTTTATAAGGATGGTAGTGTAGGCGATTGGTAAATCAATAAGATATGCACGAATTTAAGGACCAAGTCATTGTAGTGAGTGGCGCACTGGGAGATATCGGCTTTGCCATTACTACTGCTTATCTGGCTAAAGGAGCCACGGTGGTAATGGGTGATGTATTGCCTGAGAGCGAAGTAACGGAAAAGCTGCTCGCCTTGGCATCTTACCAAGGTCATTTCGAATACAAAAATTTGGATGTAGCCGACGACCAACAGGTGGCTGCTTGGATGCAAGGCGTGGTAGAAAAATATGGGAAAATCAACCATTGTATTTCCAATGCTGCAAGAGTAACCATTAAAGATTTTAAGCAACTAACTCCTCAAGAATGGCGAAACGAGATGAGTGTGAACCTAGATGGAGCCTTTTACTTTGCCAATTTTGCGGTATCGCAAATGGTAGCTTCATCTGCCAAAGGTAGTGTGGTGTTTTTGGGCAGTTGGGCGGCGCATGCTGTGCATCAAAGTTTGCCTGCCTATAGCGTATCAAAAGCGGCAGTACGCATGTTAACACAAACCATGGCCTTGGAATATGCATCTAATGGCATTAGGGTAAATGAATTGGCGCCAGGTTATGTAAATGCCGGTTTAAGCAAAGCGGTTTGGGCACAATTGCCAGAACAAAAAAAACTAGCTACCGAAAAAGTGCCTTTGGGTAAAATTATGGAGGCCGAAGAAGTGGCTGCGCAAGTATTATGGTTAACTTCTGAACATTGCCAGCACGTAACAGGGGCAACTTTTTTAATGGATGGTGGACTTTCACTACTTAGACCTTAAGGCTGATGAGAAACACGAACCTACCTGCTGATGCTCACGCAGCTCTTAAATTAAGTTTTGGTTTAGCACAGGTGGATATTACACCGCCGCTGGAAATTTATGCCAGAAACTGGGGAGCCGCCAAATCGGATACGGCCACAGGTTTACACCAACCCTTGTACTTATCGTGCTTGGTGACTTACCATAAAGATGGACAAAAAGGAGTAGTGCTTACGGCCGATTTAGGCTGGTGGAAAGACAATAACGACGAACGGAATTTAAGAACGGCCATTTTGGAAACCTGTAGACTGCAAGAAGAACAGTTGTTACTCTGTTTATCGCATACTCATGCTGGTCCCAGTATTTGCTCCAATGATAAAAACCAAACGGGAGGGGAGTATATTGCACCTTACCTCGATTTTTTAAAACATACGGCTATTTCCAGTATTCAACAAGCGGAAGCTAATTTGATGGAAGGAATGCTGACGTGGACTTATGGCTGTTGTGATTTGGCTACCAAACGTGATTTAAATCATGAAGGCCAGTTCCTGATTGGTTATGATCCTGGCCAAAAAGCTGACCAAACCCTATTGGTGGGTCAATTACGTGATATGGAAGGCGAAATAAAAGCCTTGATCTGTAATTACGCCTGTCATCCTACCACGTTTGCACACGAAAATACCCTGCTTTCTCCAGATTATGTTGGGGCTATGCGTCAATTAATATATGATACCCTGGAAGTTCCTTGTCTCTTTTTGCAAGGGGCCTCAGGTGATTTAGCTCCTAAAAAACAATATGTGAAAGATCCTGCGATAGTAGAAGCGAACGGTAAAAAATTAGCTTATGCCATGCTTTCTACGCTCGAAAATAGTTCAGCTATTGATGAGCAGTGGACTTTTGATCAGGCTTTGCAGTCGGGGGCGCCATTGGCACTATTTGCAGAAAAAAAGATTGAGCCAAGCAGCGTTTTTAAGCAAGTGAAAATAGAAGTAACGGTACCTTATAAAAAACTGCCATCGGTGGCTGAAATCACTGCCGAGTTTGAGGCTTGTGAAGACAGGGTGATGAAAGACCGCTTGTGGCGCAAGTTGAATACCCGTAAATCCATAGCTGACCAAACCCACGCTCAAATTCCTGTTTGGATTTGGCAATTTGGGGATGCTTTTTTGGTAGCTCAACCCAATGAAGTGTATGCTGTTTTTCAGGAGCAAGTCAGGGCGCATTTTCCAAATCGTTTCATTGCGGTAGTTAATATTGCTAATGGCTATTTAGGTTACTTGCCTCCACAAGATCTATATCAGAACGATATGTATGCCGTTTGGCAAACTCCTTTCGAAAAAGGAAGCTTAGAAATACTAATCAACGCAACCATTACAAACATTGAAAAGCTAATTGCTGATGAAATTAGATTTAATTGATATTGCCATTTTCGCCATTTATATCATTGGCATTGTAGCTTTAGGATTGTATGCAGCTAAGCAAAGTTCTAAATCAAAAAGAGACTATTTTTTAGCAGGTGATAAATTGCCTTGGTGGATGATTGGCGGAAGTATCATTGCCGCTAATATCAGTAGTCACCATTTGGTAGGTGCTATGGGGGCGGCTTATAGCAAAGGCTTTGTAGCCATTACCCTCGAATGGGGCGCTATTCTGATTGGTTTTAATGCCCTGTTGTGGATATTCCTGCCTTTCTATATCAGGAATGGTTTTTATACCGTTCCCGAATACCTGGAAAAGCGTTTTGGGGCTGCTACCAGAGTGCTGTACGCTGTACTTATTCTATTTACCTACATCTTTGTGGAAATAGGTGCTGTGCTTTATTTAGGTGGTTTAACACTTCATGCTCTTTTTGATATCCCTATTTTTTATAGCATTATTGGCATGGCCGTGCTTACAGGGTTGTATACCGTGTTAGGAGGTCTTAAAGCAGTAATTTGGACAGAGATGGTGCAGTTGGGTGTGTTGGTTTTAGGAGGTTTGGTGCTCACTTTTGCCACCATCAATAAAGCGGGTGGCTTTGATGCCATTGTAGAATCGTCTAAAAACTGGAAAATGTTTTACCCGGCCGATGATCCCGACTTTCCATGGACCATGTACTTGGGTGGTTTGTTGTGTATCAGTGTATTTTACTGTGCTACCAATCAGTTTATTGTACAGCGTGTATTGGCTGCGAAAAATGAGTGGCATGGTCGTATGGGCGTTATTTTTGGCGACTATTTGAAATTTTTTGTGCCACTTATTATTACCATTCCAGCCTTGGTAGCGCCTACTTTTTTGCCTTCCTTGACACAGCCAGATTTGCTTTTCTCTACTTTGGTAGAAACCTTATTGCCCAAAGGATTGATTGGTTTGGTGATGGCAGGGCTTATTTCAGCCATCATGTCGCATATTTCGGGAGCTATTAACTCTTGTACCACCATATTAACGGTTGACGTATATAATCAGTTCATCAATAAAAAGGCATCAGATGAACAAGCTATCAGATTTGGTAAAATGTCAGGCGTGGCCATTATTGTATTGGGGATAGGGAGTGCAGTATTGCTGTTAAGTTATTCTAATAAGCCTATTTTTCTGTATCTGATGAATTTATATGGCTTATTTACGCCAGGCATTGCCACCATGTTCTTAATGGGGGTGTTTTGGAAACGCACCACTTCGCAAGGTGCTTTAGCGGCAGGTTTATTGACTATTCCGTTGTCATTAATCATGGAGTTTTTGCTGCCTAACATGCCTTTCTTTAACCGTACAGGTATTGTGTTTTGGAGCTGTATGTTGCTTTGTGCAGGTGTTAGTTTGTTGTATAAGCCTAAATCAGCCTTGCAGCTAGAAGGTTTGGTACTTAACTACAGCGGTAATGGTGCATTGGTACCCACAGAAAAATACAAAGGTTTTAAAAATCCAACGCTATGGTGGGCTATTGTTACCATCGCCGTGCTCTATTTTTATGTAAGGTATTTTTAAAATCACGAGATGGAAAAGGCAGCTCTTTTAGCAAAGGTAATCGAAAAAACGCAACAGCTATACCCTCAGGTAGTCGCTTATCGTAGGCATTTGCACCAAAATCCAGAGCTTTCCTTTGTAGAGTATCAAACCTCTGCCTATATCAAATCGCAGTTGCAGCTGATGGATATTCCTTTTGAGGAGGTATTGACTACAGGGGTAGTAGCTTGGGTAGAAGGAAAAGTTAGCCAGAGCACCAAGGCCATTGTGCTAAGGGCGGATATAGATGCTTTGCCCATCAAAGAAGAGAATAAGCTTGATTTTTCTTCTCAAGCAGATGGCGTGATGCATGCCTGTGGACACGATTTCCATACCGCCAACCTATTGGGGGTAGCACATATTCTTAAAAGTTTAGTGCATGAGTTTTCGGGAAGAGTACTATTGCTGTTCCAACCTGCCGAAGAACGTATACCAGGGGGAGCAAAAGGTGTTATCGATAGCGGTATTTTAGATCAATTAGGCGGTAACAACATCTCGGCAGTATTTGGCTTGCATGTAAGTCCGCAACTCAATACTGGCCAAATAGGTGTTTGTGCTGGGCGTTTTATGGCTTCCAGCGACGAAATTTATCTTAAAATTAAAGGCAAAGGTGGACATGCGGCTGAGCCACATCGAGCCATTGATCCTATTATGGTGGCCGTACAGCTTTTGTCGGCGCTGCAGCAGGTAGTGAGTAGAAAATCCAATCCAGCTACGCCAAGCGTACTAACTTTTGGTAAAATTGTGGGTAATGGCGCAGCCAACGTGATTCCTGATGAAGTAAGTTTAGAAGGTACTTTCCGTACCATGGACGAAACTTGGCGTGCCGAAGCCTTGCAGCACATTAAGTTAATGGTGAAACAAAGTACGCAAATGCTAGGTGCACAAGCTGAGCTTGAAATTAGGAACGGTTATCCCGTGTTATTGAATAACGAAGCGCTGGCTACTTGGTTTAAGGAGCAGATGGGACTGTATTTTGGAAAAGAGAAGGTGCAAGAAATACCACAGTGGATGGCCGCTGAAGATTTTGCCTACTATTCGCACCGTTATCCCGCACTTTTCTTTCTAGTGGGAATCAAAAATGAACAACAACGTTTACAGTACGGACTGCATAATGCTAAATTTGATTTAGATGAACAGGCATTTTTAGGTGCCATGCAAGCAATGGCCTTAAGCGCTTTAACCTTTTTGGGAGGAAATAATGAATAGGAAAGATTTTGTTTCAATGGGTAGTTTGGCCGCCATGTCACTATTGGTTAATGATTATTTGATGGCGGCCGTTGCAAAAAGCAAGCGCATAGGTATTGTAGGTTTGGATTCTTCGCACGCCATAGCGTTTACTAAGGAACTTAATGCAAACTTAGCCAATGGCACCTATAAAGACTATCAGGTGGTAGCTGCTTATCCAATGGGCAGTCCTAGCATTCCATTAAATGCTAAACGCATTCCTGCTTTTACAGAGGAAATTAAAAAACTAGGGGTAGAGGTGGTAGATAGTATTCCTGCTTTACTCAAGAAGGTAGATGTAGTATTGTTGGAAACGAACGATGGCAACAAGCATTTGGAACAAGCGGAACTTATTTTGAAAGCTAGAAAACCTTTGTTTATTGATAAGCCCATTGCCAATAGCTACGAAGAAGCCTTAAAGATTTTTCAATTGGCTGAGAAATACCACACACCTGTTTTTTCATCAAGTGCACTACGCTACATTCCTGGTATTGATAATATCGACCGAGCAAAGGTGTTAGGTGCCGAAATATACAGTCCTGCCCACATCGAGCCTTCCCATAAAGATTTGTATTGGTATGGTATTCATGGGGTAGAGATGCTTTTTGCTATCATGGGTACTGATTGTATCAGTGTGCAAACAAGCCATACTGCTGATGCAGATTTTTATGTAGGCGAGTGGTCGGGGAATAGGATAGCCACTTTAAGAGGCACTAAAAAAGGCGTAGACGGTTTTGGCGGAACTGTTTTTACAGAGGAGAAAATCATTACCTTGGGTGCGTATCAAGGCTATGCGCCACTTTTACAGCATATCATTTCTTTTTTTGAAACAGGTAATGCTCCTGTCGCACCAAATGAAACATTGGCCATTTGTAAATTTATTGATGCTGCCTATCAAAGTAGGTTAAATGGCGGTATAAAGGTTTCTTTGAAAACAAATGAATAATAAAATAATAGTAATGAGCAGGGATTGCCTGCATAATATTAACAACATATGAAATTAATCCGCTACGGAAATTTAGGACAAGAGAAAATAGGCATTCAAATAGAAGCCAAGTATTATGATTTATCTGCTTTTGGCGGTGATTACAACGAACAGTTTTTTGGCGGAGATGGGATAGAACAACTAAAGGCCTTTATTGACGAACATCAAAATGAACTGAAAGAAATTCCTGCAGATAGTAGGATAGGAGCGCCTATAGCCCGTCCTTCTAAAATTGTATGTATTGGCCTAAACTATTTAGATCATGCTAATGAAACTGGGGCAGCCATTCCTGCCGAACCCATCATTTTCTTTAAATCAACCACTTCAATAGTAGGCCCTTTTGATGATATTATGCTCCCTGAAGGTTCGCAAAAGACAGATTGGGAAGTGGAATTTGGCGTGGTGATTGGTAAAACCGCAAGATATGTGGAGGAAGCTGAAGCGTTTGATCATGTAGCGGGTTATGTGCTTATTAATGATGTATCGGAACGTGAATTTCAATTAGAGCGAGGTGGTACTTGGGATAAAGGTAAAGGCTGTGATACTTTTGCGCCTATGGGGCCTTATTTGGTGACTAAAGACGAAATGCCCGACATCAGCAATGTAGGTTTGTGGCTTTCTGTAAATGGAACCAAGTATCAAAACGGCAATACCAAAAACCTGATTTTTTCAGTACCACAATTAATTGCCTATGTCTCTAAATTTATGACCCTGTTACCAGGCGATGTGATTTCTACAGGAACGCCTGCTGGTGTTGGCCTAGGTTTTAAACCTCCTGTTTATCTAAAAGCAGGTGATGTAGTAGAGCTTGGTGCTGATGGTCTAGGCGTAGCTAAACAAACGGTGGTAGCGTTTAAAAAGTAGGGTCGGTTAATCGGTTAGTTGTCTAACTGGTTAGCTGTTAGTTAGTCTATTCCTTATCCCATTGTCTTCCCGGTCCTTCGGGAAAAGAGCTTTTGAAACAACAACTTTTCAAACCTCGCAGGTTTTAAAAACCTGTGAGGTTTAATATAGCCGTTCATTCCGCTCCTATATCGTCATCTCAACCGTACCTATCTTGATTCTTCGAGAAGGAAGGCTTTTGCTCTATTTCCGGCAAATCATCAGAATATTTTCGAAAAACTTTTCAAACCTCGCAGGTTTTTAAAACCTGTGAGGTTTTTTATGCTTAAGACTTACGAAGTTTCAAAAACTTCGTAAGTCTATCCGAAGAAAACCTGGTGCAAGCTAGTGTTTATCTAGTTTGAATTTATTTAATCTGTTGTAATATAGCTGCTTAAGTATTATTAAAAATAAATTTTAATTATTATTCTTTATAAATTAATAAAATTTAATTTCTATTTCGATTTGAATGATTACCTTCGTTATTGGCTATTGCAGCCAAGAAGTTTTAGCAGCCAAACCCCAACTGCTTGTTTAAAATCAAATCAAATAAAACACGTTTATGGAATTTTTGAACGGCGTTAATGCGCTCACTTTGGTATTTGTGGCCCTGTTGGTTTTTGCTATTGCTTACCGTTTCTATGGTATTTTTATGGCCAATAAGGTGTTAAAACTCAATGCCAATAATGTTACACCTGCTATTGAATTTGCCGACGGCAAAGATTATGTAGCCACCAATAAAAATGTACTTTTTGGACATCATTTTGCAGCCATTGCCGCCGCAGGACCGTTGGTAGGTCCGGTATTGGCAGCACAGTTTGGCTATTTGCCCGGTACCCTTTGGATATTAATTGGTTGTGTGCTAGGTGGCGGGGTTCACGACATGGTCGTACTATTTGCCTCTGTACGTCATAAAGGGCAAAGTTTGGCCACCATTGCCAGTAAAGAAATAGGAAAAGGAACCGGAGTAATTGCTGGTTTTGCCATTTTGTTTATTCTCATTTTAACCCTAGCGGGATTGTCCCTAGCCTGTATCAGCGCGATGCACGAAGCCTCTTGGTCGTTATTTACCGTAATTGCCACCATGCCAATTGCCGTAATTATGGGACTAATTATGCGTTACCGCAAAAATAGCGTCACCTTGGCTAGTATTATTGGAGGGATATTGTTAATTGCCAGTATCATTGGTGGACATAACTTAATGCAGGTTAAAGAAATCAGCGATATTTTTCATTGGAATATTAAAACCATTTCTATCTCTATCACGGTTTATGGCTTTTTAGCATCAGTATTACCGGTATGGTTACTATTGGTACCAAGAGATTATCTGTCGACCTACCTTAAAATAGGAACTATTTTAATGTTGGCTGTTGGGGTGATCTTTGTTCACCCTACCTTGCAAATGCCTGCCATTACTGACTTTGTAAAAGGTGGCGGACCAATTATCGGTGGTCCGGTATTACCATTTATTTTTATTGTCATTGCCTGTGGAGCAATCTCAGGATTTCATGCTGTAATTGCTACTGGAACTACGCCCAAAATGTTAAACAATGAAAAGGAAATCCTTTTTGTGGGCTATGGTGCCATGTTGGTAGAAGGTTTTGTAGCCTTAATGGCTTTAATTGCAGCTTGTACTTTGGTGCCAGGCGACTATTTCGCTATTAATACTCCTAAAGAACTTTATGATTCGTTTATTGCTCAAAACCCTGGGATGCAACCAGTAGATCTGGCGCATTTTAGCGAAAAAATTGGGGTAGATTTATATGGCCGAACTGGCGGCGCCGTATCATTAGCTGTGGGTATGGCTCACATCTTTAATAAAATCCCGTTCATGGATGATGTAATGGCTTATTGGTATAATTTTGCCATTATGTTCGAGGCGGTATTTATCCTTACGGCCATTGATGCAGGAACTAGGGTAGGTCGTTTCTTTTTACAAGAAATGTTGGGAAGTGTTATTCCAAAATTCAATGATAAAAATTGGATGCCAGGTATTATTATCAGTAGTTTGATCTTTACTTTTTCTTGGGGATATCTGGTATATACGGGTAATGTAAGTAGTATTTGGCCATTGTTTGGTATCAGTAATCAGCTATTGGCTGCTTGCGGTTTAATTGTTTGTACCACGATGTTGATCAGGATGAACCGTAAAAAGTATGCCTTGTGTTCGGCCATTCCAGGTGTTTTTATGGCGGTAATTACCTTTTGGGCTGGTTATGAGCAGGTAGTTAATGTTTATCTGCCTAAGCAACAATATCTATTGGCTTCATTGGCAGCATTAGCAATGGCATTAATGCTCATTGTATTTGTAAACACCTTTAGAAGATGGAGTAAGTTGTTGAAGATGGAAGGCCAGCATGTTGATCATTATGGCGATACGGTTAAAGAGTTGGTAGAGCGTTAGTTGTTATGATTTAACTGCCGGCAATTTTATATGCCACAAATGCACACTAAATTCAGTTGCGCATTTGTGGCTTTTTTGTACAACAAGAGGCTGATGAGCTAACTTGTTTACGGAGTATTCGATTTAGGAGTTAGCCATTGTTTTTCAAATTTAAAATCGCTTTATTTGAGTTAATCTAAATGAGGTGATATGGAAAAGAATTCGAAATTGGTTGCAGTGTTTGATGATGATCAAGATTTGTTAAATATTTTTCGTTTTCTGTTTGAAGATGAGGGATTTGTTGTACATACTTTTCAAGATTGCGATAATGTAGTAGAAAAGGTACGGGCTATTTCTCCTGATTTAATATTGATGGATAACTGGATTCCTAGCACAGGAGGAGAGGTTGCCGTTCAGCGACTAAAAAACGAAGCAGATTTAAAGGATATTCCTGTAATTTACGTATCAGCTAATAACGATGTGAAAGAAATAGCAACTAGAGCTGGCGCTGATCGCTTTTTAGCCAAACCATTTGAGTTCGACGATTTATTGGCATTGGCAGATGAGCTGCTATCGCTAAAATAATTCTGTAGACTACTAAAATTCGCTTCTAATATCAATGTTCTAAAAAAGTTCCTATGCCAATTTCGCCTGTATATTCTGCTGAACTTGCTTTTCTCCAGGGAGGTGGGATTACAGCAGGCTTCATCGCTGCTAATGATTGGACTTATTCTGTGCTTGGACATCCAAGTGCTTGGCCTGAACCCCTTAAACAATCTTTAGGTTTAATTTTAGCCAATGGTAGTCCAGCTTTTCTCTGCTGGGGAAATAACCATTTGTTTTTTTGTAATGATGCTTTTAAAAGCACTGCAAATAATGTAGAAATTCCGTTAATAGGAGAGTCTTGTACTACAAAATGGCTTAGTATAAAAACTGAATTGGAAAGTGTTTTTAAGGGAGAGAGCAATTACATCAAGCAGCTTAATGCCAATGTAAGCCCAATTAGAGACTTTGGAGGTAATATTAGCGGCGTTTTGGGTATTTGCGATTACCAATATCAGCCTTCCAGTACAAATGCTGATTTATCTTCAGCGCATTTGTTGCACCAAATCGTTGCCAGTGCACCTTTCCCAATCAGTGTATATGTAGGAAGGGAAATGAGGATTGTGCAAGCTAACCGAGCCATTATTGAAGTATGGGGCAAAGGTTTTGAGGTGATAGGTAAAACGTATAGCGAGATATTACCAGAGCTCGAAGAACAATCGGTCTTTGAGCAGTTAGATGACGTATTCACTACCGGTAAAGCCTTTCATGTTCGTAACCAAAAGGTTGATCTTGTGATACATGGAAAGCTCACTACTTTTTATTTTAATTATAGTTTCACCCCTTTATACAATGAACAGGGTCGTATTTCTGGCATTATGAATACGGCAGCTGATGTTACAGATTTGGTAATTGCGAAACAACAGGTAGAGTTCAATGAGAAGAACTTTAAAAATATGATTTTGCAGGCACCTGTAGCTATGTGTTTATTTCTGGGACCTTTATATAAGGTTGCCTCCGCAAATGCAGCCATGTTGGAAATTTGGGATAAGACCGAGGAAGAGGTGATAGGAAAGCCTATTTTTCAAATATTGCCAGATGCTAGGGAGCCAGAACTTGAAGAAGCTATTGCCAAGGTCTATCTTACTGGAGAACCTTACCATGCAGTGGAGCGGCCATTAAAGATGCAGCGTTTCGGAAACTCCGAAAAGGTGTACCAAAATTTTGTTTGTCAGCCCTATAGGGGAGGAGATGGTGAAGTGTTGGGGATTTTGGCCATTTCTATAGATGTTACCGCACAGGTAACCGCTAGGCATGAGTTGGAGCGTTTATACAAACAGGTAAGTTTGGCTAAAGAGGCTGCCGAATTGGGCACCTTTGATATGGACCTAAGTACTGGAAAACTAGAATGGGATGCTCGTTGTAGAGAATTGTTTGGCATTAAGGATAACAGGGAAATAGACTACGACAGGGATTTTGTACAAGGTTTACATTTAGAAGATAGGGACAGGGTATTGGCTGCCATAGACGATGTGATTCATAAAAATAATCATAATGGCGAGTATGATGTGGTATATAGAACGCTGGGAGCTGATGACGATAAGTTAAGATGGGTTAGGGCAAAAGGTAAGGTATATCAAGATGAACAAAACAAAGGGACTCGTTTTATTGGCTCAGTATTGGATGTTACCGAGCAAAAATATGCAGAACTAAAGTCTCGCATTGTATTCGAAAAACAGGCCCGACTAGCAGCAATCGTTGATTCTTCAGATGATATTATCATTAGTAAGCAATTAGATGGAACCATTACCAGTTGGAACGCTTCTGCAGAGCGTATGTTTGGCTATACTGCAGATGAAGCCATAGGGCAGCATATTTCCTTGATTATTCCAAAAAATAGGCTATCTGAAGAAACATTTATTATTTCTAGAATTAAAAAAGGAAATAAGGTAGATCACTTTGATACCGTTAGAAAAGCTAAAGATGGAAGCGAAGTATTTTTGTCCATTACTGTATCGCCCATTGTTGATGAAAAAGGAAATGTGATTGGCGCTTCCAAAATAGCTAGGGATATTAAGGCCCAAGTGGAGGTAAAAGAAGTGAGCAGGCGTTATACTCAACGTTTGGAAGTCTTGAATATGATCAGCGAAACCATTTCGGAGGAGTTAGATCTTAATAGCATTCTTCAAAAGGTAACTGATGCAACAACGCAATTGACTGGTGCCAAATTTGGAGCATTCTTTTATAACAAAACCGATGAAAATGGTGATTCGTATTTGCTATACACCCTTTCTGGAGCACCAAGAGAAGCTTTTGAGAAGTTTGGGATGCCAAGGCATACAGCTCTTTTTCACCCTACTTTCTCGGGACAAGGAGTGGTAAGAATTGATGACGTGACCAAAGACCCTCGTTACGGAAAAAATCATCCTCATCGTGGCATGCCTGAGGGGCATTTGCCAGTACTTAGCTATTTAACGGTTCCCGTGATTTCGCAATCGGGTAGGGTCATTGGCGGCTTGTTTTTTGGACATCCAAAAGCAGCGGTTTTTACAGCGGAACACGAAAGCCTTGTTACCGCTATTGCCGCTCAAGCAGCTATTGGTATTGATAATGCGATGCTGTACGAAAAAGTGCGTGAGCTTAACGATAAAAAAGATGAATTTATTGGTTTAGCCAGTCATGAGCTTAAAACACCACTAGCAAGCATTAACGGCTATCTCCAAATCCTTAATCGTTTGGTGAAGGATTTAAGCGCGCAGAAATTTTTGGGCAAAGCCTCTTTACAAGTTCGAAAATTAACCTCCTTAGTTAATGATCTTTTGGATGTGTCTAAAATAGAAGCGGGTAAATTAAAGTTAACATTGGTTAATTTTGATATGAAAGAGGTGGTGGAAGAAGCCATAGATTTGATCAGGAATTCTACAGAATCATATGAGATTATTTTGGCCGAGGCCCCAGAAACTTGCATAGTGAATGGCGATAGTCAACGAATAGAGCAAGTGGTAATTAATTTGCTAAGTAATGCCATTAAATATTCACCGGGAGCTAATAAGGTAGAGGTGAGAATGATGCAAGAAGCGGACAAGGTATTGGTCGCAGTTACAGATAATGGTTTGGGGATTGCCGAAGATAAAATCAAAAATTTGTTCTCCCGTTTTTATAGAATAGAAGAAGCCACACCAAATATTTCGGGTTTGGGTATTGGTCTTTATCTCTCCCACGAAATCATCACACGTCATCAAGGCGCTATTTGGGTGGAAAGCGAATTAGGCAAAGGCAGTACATTTTGGTTCTCGCTGCCGTTATAACAACATCATTTAATGTTATGAAAGATGGATGCATCTACCTTTTTCTGGTCAATTAAGCTCAGCTTTTGGTGCATATATTCATTTTTCTTTTCATAATTGTCCATTTCGTCGTAAATATCAATTAACAGATTGTACATCAGAGTTTGATGAAGAGATAAGTTATTACGCTTGTAGGTCTCCAGACATTTTTCAGCACAAATAATGGCAGTATTGTAATCTTTGCTGTTCTTAGCCTCATAGGCTTTTGAAGCTAAATAGACAGTTTGAATATAGGGCGTAGAGTTTCCAATTGAATGAATATGGAAAATTTTAACGCTTATTTTTTCAGTTAGCCCTTTTTGTTCATTTTCTAGTTGAGCAAGAGCTCTTACAAAAGCCATCATGCTAAATAAATAAGCCGAAGCAATACTGTCAGAAAACATCATTTTGGGGAAATAGCAAACCATGGCATTTAATATTCGCATGGCTTCACCACGATCTCCAAGAAAACTATTGTACAACCTTATCAAAATGAACGAAAGCATTTCCCGGAAGTTGGGCATGGTTTCCGAATTGGAGCCTGACATCGTATCTCCCTGCTTGAAAATCTCTACTTCTGCCTGCAGCAAATCATTTTCGTATTTTTCGCCGGCTAAAGCTCCGTGAATGCTCTTTAATATCTCTAGTGGATTAATGATAAAGCCATCACCTTTGAACGAAAGGTGTTGCATGGCGCTGATCCGTTGTTTAAGTTGTTCTTTATTAAACGCAAAACAATCGTAAATAGACAAGATCACCTGATAGATATAGGAATATTTATCATTACGAGAGATACTTAATAGTGAAGAAACGGCATCTTTATAGCAAGAATCCGCAAAATCAAAATGGATAATGTTCTCCATCATCATTTGATGTAATTCTTCCTCTTCCAAATAGGCGGTCAATAAAGGCTGCTTACGTTGTCGATAATTTAAATTTTCCGCAATAAAATAGATCAGGTAGGTTTTTTCGTAGTTACTAAGTTTAAGCTTTAGCAAGCTATTTAAGGTACTAAATTCCCCCTTAATGATCAGTAATCTTGCTGACCATTGTAAAATTTGAAACTTGGTAGCATTCCCCGCATATTTTTCATTAACATCTTCAAAAAAAACTGTATTCATCTGGTTGTGCGCCGCATTTAGCAATTCCACAAAAAGAAAATATTCAAAAACATGAGGGTGAACAAAACGAACGAGGTCAGTTACAAAACCATCTTCTTCTCGCTTTTCTTCCATTAATATGCCATCCGCAAGAAGCTCCATGTAAGCATTTTTGAAATTGGAAAGATCAGCAATGAACATGGATTTTTGAACGGCTTGTCGGCCCTTACCATAATCGCTTAATTGGATTAATTTTTTACAGAAGAGTACTTTCTCCGTAGCATAAGAAGCATTATATATTTTCTCGTGGATAAATCGATCTACAATTTCAAAAAAGAGAATATTAGTGAAGAAATCAAAATTGGGGAATTCCTCTTTGAGCAAGTAATACCATTGGATATAAAATGGGTATTTGAGTTTTGCTTTGAAAGATGGGTCAATTGATTTGGTGCTGTTTGGGTCTATCTTTCTTAAAATTTCTTCTACTTCCTCAGTAGCCAGAGGAGGGATGTTGGAGTGGTGTTTGAGACTAAAATAGGTTCCAGGAAACCATTTTCTCTTAATGAAGGACATGTTTTTAATTTGGTCATAAAACCTGCTCCACATCGTTGATCTCATACCAAAAGCAATTTTAATGCAATTTTCATCCTCAACAAAAGAGATGAGGTTGATCAACTTATCAAAAATAATAGGTTTGGAAACTTTATTGGTCACCAGGTCCGAAAAGCCATCAATGACGATTACTAATTTAGTTCCTAGTTTTTCGTAGCGTTCTTTAAAATAGCTAATTAAGTTCGTTCGGACATTTAAGCCAATTTTTGCCTTGATCCTATTCTCAACATTTGAATATTCATTTTGATCATCAAAAATATCTCTAGCATTTACAAATAAGATGGTGTCTTTGTTATATTTTGCCTCTTGGTCTAAAAATAAATTTTGAACAAGGTGGCTTAACAAAATACTTTTCCCATAGCCGGCTTGTGATACAAAGGCCGTAAAGCTGTAATGACTATCGTAAAAATATTCAAAATCTAAACGAGCGAAGGACCTAGGAGAGGTATAGTGATAGGGCACCGTACTTCTACTTTTAATGGCCTTTAAGGTACTGAGGCTAATATCTGTGGCGTTTGCCTGTATGCTTGAGAATTTCTCGTTAATTCCGGGCTGGTGTAAAAGTTCTCGTTCTACCAAAGTGTAATTGCCATTTTTTTCGATGTATTCTAACAAGGCATTGATAGTGTATTTTGAGAACTTGTTTTTCACCTCAGCAAACCCAAATAAGCGTTTTAGGGTAGTTTCGCTGATGTTTTTTTGTGTTTCTTTTTGAATGGATGAGGAAATTGAACGACAGTCGGATGGACTGATCGTTTTTATCCCAGTTTTTAATAAGATTAGGCGCCTAATTTTATCTAAGATGATTGTTTGAGGCATGAGAGAGGTTATTTTATCGTATTCACTAAAATAATAAAAAAATAAGTCACATTTCTTTTTAAGAAAAAAAATTGAACAAACATTGCCCTAGTCATCATAGCTTTATCCTTATCGTTTCCACCAAAACAGGCTATAACATTTGTAAATACGCAGTGTTTGGGCTTATTTGAAAAGGAACAAAATGAACAACGATAAAATCTATCTGAACAGTAGATGAATGAAATGAACAGCCTAAAACGGGAGTTGCTTAATTAATATTGTTTCCGAATTAACAATATCAAACTCCCAAGGCTTATGGAAGTAACCTCTACTCAGTCAGCAAGAAGGGCTCAATGGTTGGTCTTTTTCTTGCACTTCTACCTAATAACGCTTTTATCCAGCGCTTCGTATGCTCAAACGAAAACTTTTGCCAATCAGGCAACAGTAATCTCTACAGAAGTGGATAATAAGGACAATGCCACTAGAGACGACAATGATTATGCTTCGGTAAAATCATATGGCGGTGCACTATTGGGCATTGGTAGGTATAGCGGTGAGCTGCAATTGACTTTTGCACAAAATGTTCCCGCTAATCGAACTACATTTATCCGAATTGGCTACGACCAAACATTGTTGAACACGTTGCTCGGAGGTAATCTGGGCTCCAGTTTAGCCAGTGTTTTAGGAAATGTGTTGCTGGGCGATCATTTTTTTACGGTAGGAGCCAGAGATTTAAATGGAAACACCGTACTTACAGGATCGAGCAATGCTGCTTTTGCTACTACCAATATCAAATTGGTACGTGATGCACAAGGCAATTACTATTTGGCCGTTACGCCAACTGTCGAATACCGTAGTGTGTTCATTAAAGATGTAACCAATACACTTTTATTGAGCACGCCTAATGAAATTAGGGTATTTAACGCGTTCTATGTTTCGGGTACTGGTAATTGTGATCCACCTTTTGCCACCGACTATGAAGGTACGGGGGCAACGCTAAGCTTGCTTGGTTTAGGTGGCGCAGGAGTAACCAATATCCAAAATGCCATCGATGGAAATCCAGCAACCTCGTCAAATATCAGTTTGGGGCTTATTGCAGCCGCTGGTACCATCAGTCAAAACATTTATTTCAATTCTCCATCAAGAGTTGGCGATGAACTTAATATCAGGTTAAGTGTTTCGCAGGCATTGGCTAACGTAGGTCTACTCGGAAACATAACGGTAGAAGCCTATAATGGCAATACGCTCGTATATACTCGAACAGGGGTGGCAGGTCTACTCAACTTGGATTTATTAGGTTTGCTCAACAGTGGGCAACCTGTTACCATTCCTTTTTCGCCTAATGTATCTTTTGATAGGGTTAAAATTACGTTGTCAGCGCTCTTAAACATTTCATTAACGCAATCTCTCAACATTCACGAAGTAACCCGTTCGGCCCCAAGGCCAACGTTTACCGCCCCGTTATCTAATAGTTTAAACGCTTGTTACAACACTACCGCTACTTTGGGAGCTACTACTGCCGCTACTAACGAATTTTTATGGTATGAAGCTTTGGAGGGGGGTAGTGTTTTGCTCACTACACCTTACAATGGAACTTATACTACGCCACAATTAACTGCCAATAAAACCTATTATGTTGCTGCTAGACAAATAGGTTGTGCTACGGAGTCGGTGAGAGTTCCTGTAACAATAACCGTAAACCCTCAAATTACTTTTGCAGCAACTACATTTGCCAATGGTACGGTTGGAACAGCCTATACCAAACAACTTACTGTTGCAACGGGAGGTACGCCAACTTATACTTATGCATTGGCTACCGGAAGTACGCTTCCTCCAGGTTTGACTTTAAGTAGCGCCGGGTTGTTAGGAGGAGTGCCTACCCAATCAGGAACCTACAATTTTTCGGTTACTGTAACAGATAGTAAAGGTTGTAGTGTAACCACTGCTCAAAGTCTTTTAATTACCAGTACTTTAATACTAACGGCGGCTAATTTGCCCGATGGCACTGTGGGAGTAGCTTATCCAACACAGGTCATTCCACCTGCTACAGGAGGTAGTACACCATATACTTACACTGCGGTTAACCTGCCTCCAGGATTAAATTTTAATCCTACCACCCGAGAAATTACAGGAACGCCTACCGTAGCAGGACCATACGTAGTTACCATTAATGTTAGTGATGCTGATGGTAACAGCGCAAGTATGAATTACACCATTAACATTAAGAATGCATTGGTTTTGCCAAATGCATCGCTAGTTGATGGTACAGTTGGTACGGCTTATCCTACTCAGCTGATTCCTTCAGCAACCGGAGGTACTACGCCATATACGTATGTGGCTAGTAATTTGCCTCCGGGACTAAGTTTTAACCCTATCACCCGAGAAATTACGGGAACACCTAGTACCACAGGCACTTTTACGGTGAATGTTCAAGTGACCGATGGGGCAAGTGTAACGGCAAGCAATAACTATACGATTAAAGTTGTAGCACCATTGTCTATTGCCAGCAAAACATTGGCCGATGGAACAGTGGGTGCAGTTTACGCTACTGAAACATTACCAGCGGCTACTGGTGGTGTAGGACCATATACATATGTTGCTACTAATGTGCCAGCAGGATTAGTTTTTAATCCAACCACTAGAGAATTAACTGGAACACCAACAGGTGCAGGTAATTTTACCATCACCTTAACAGTAACCGATTCGGAAGGAAGACTAGCCACCAACACCTACGCTTTGAAAGTAAATGGTGCTTTGACTTTGGCTACGGCAACTTTACCGGACGGAACGGTAGGTACGGTTTATCCAACGCAAACATTGCCAGCGGTAAGTGGCGGTACAGGGCCTTATGTGTATGAAGCTTTGAATTTGCCTGCTGGATTGAGCTTTAATCCTGCTACAAGAGAGTTAACAGGTACGCCAACTGTTGGTGGTACTTATACTTTCTCAGTTAAAGTAACAGATGCTGGTTTAAACACCGTAACTACCAATTACCAAATTAAGGTGAACGTAAATGTTCCCTTAGTGGCTGCAGCTACAGTTTGTAGTGGTACTACAGCAACACTAACCGTAACTAATACTCAAGCGGGTGTAACTTATAACTGGTATGGGGCAAGTGGTAGTACACCATTGGCAACCAACAATAACGGTAGCTTTACTACTGGTAATATTACAGCCAACACAGTTTTTTATGTAGAAGCTGTTTCAGGTACTGCGGTGAGTGCTCGTACAGCGGTGAATGTAACCGCAAACCCAGCACCAAATGCAGCGGTAATTTTAACGAATAACCAAACCATTAATGCTAATCAAAGCACTACGGTTAGAGCTTCGGTTGACGCTGGTAATACCATTAGATGGTACTCGCAACCTACTGGTGGTACAGTTTTAGGAACAGGTGAAGAGTTTACTACTGGTAATTTAGCGGTAACCACCACTTTTTATGCAGAGGCAGTAAGTGCCCAAGGCTGCGCCAGTACAGTGAGAACTCCTGTAGTGGTAACCGTAATTACGGGTGGTGTTAGTCCTGACTGTATTAGTGCTAATGCACAAGTGAGCGGTACCACTGGATTGCTTTGTGTGCTTTGTAACGTAGCCAATCCAGGTAATTCTGTTGATGGCGATAAAAACAACTTTACCCGAATCACCTTATCCGTTGGGGTAGGTGCTACAGGTTTCCAACAACTAATTTTCCCATCAACAGGAGGATTAGCCACCGATAGTATTCGTTTAGATTTAGCTACGCCAACAGGCTTGTTAGATTTATCAGTGCTTGGTGGAATTACAGTGAACATCATGAAAAATAATGCTGTAGTGAGAACACTTCAGCTAAACTCCTCACTAGTTTATTTACAACTGCTAGGAGGAAATAGATTTGAGGCTACATTTGCGGCAGGAGCTGAATTTGATAGAGTAGAGGTTCGTTTTCAAGCAGTTGTTGCCGCTCTTAGTAGCCTCGATATTTATGGTGCACAAATTGTGTATCCAAATCCAACCATTACAGGTAATGGTCAAACCATTTGTTATAATACTAGCGCTACAGTTAGTGCCGTGGCAAATGGCAATACGCAAATTGCTTGGTTTGCTAATGCAACTGGCGGAACTGCGTTTGCTACCACACCTTCATATACTACTCCAAATCTTACGGCTACAACCACTTATTACATTGAAGTTTCGAGAAATGGATGTCCAAATTCAGAACGTATACCAGTAGTGGTAAATGTAGTGCCATTACTTGATGTACCTACTTTTGCCGTGCCAACCATTACAGCTTGTGAAGGTTCGCCAGTTACTTTAGCTGTCGAAAATCCAAATCCAGCCGTTACTTATAGGTGGTACGAAACTCCTACTGGTGGAACCGTAGTTTACACGGGTGCAACTTATACACTTTCAAATGTAAGTGCAAGCAAAACCTATTATGTAGAAGCTTTCCAACAAGGATGTACCAGTGCAAGCAGAGGATCTGTTCAGGTAACAGTTAACCCACGTCCAATCTTGCCTCAGGTACAAGCTTCAGTTTCAACCATTAATGCCGGTCAAACTGTAGTCATTACCGCTAGCTCAAGCGAAACCAATGTAGACTTTAACTGGTTTACATCGCCTACGGCAGCAACTCCTATTTTTACAGGAGCAACTTTTGTAACCCCACCACTAAATGCAACGACCTCTTATTATGTAGAAGCCAGATCAAATGTAACTGGCTGCGTTTCGCCATCAAGAGTAATGATTACCATTACAGTGAACAATGGCACGCCAACACCAACTCCATGTGTTTCGCCAATTGCTGAAGAAAATGGAGTAAACGGTGTAGCATTACTTGCTGGAGTTTCAAACCCTGGCTTAGCCGTAGATAACGACACACAAACAGGCTCTACCTTATCATTGCCTGTAGGAGCTTTGGGAGCTTATGTTTATCAACGTTTAACATTCCCAGGCGAAAGTGTTGTGGGAGATACCGTTAGAGTGTTGATTAGCTCGCCAGGTCGTCTGCTTTCATTAAACCTTTTAGGTTCTGTACAATTATCTACCTTGAAAAACGGAACTTCAAACAATGACCTCATCAATCTAAATAACTCGCTCATTAATTTAGAACTGTTAAGTGGCGGCTCTCAAGCATTGTTAACCTATGTGCCAACACAGGTATTTAACCAAGTGGAAGTACGGATTAATGGAGGCGTTGTTGCAGCATTAAATTCTATTAATGTGAATTATGCTCAACACGTCGTGTCTACTCCAACGGTAACCAGTGCAAATGTTGAAGTTTGTAATGGCCAAAATGCGGTATTGAGCGTTCAAGACAAAGGCTTAACCTACAGATGGTATAACGAAGCTGGAGTTTATCAAGCCAGCGGAGTAACCTTTACTTCGTTAACACCGATTACTGCAGATACGAAGTTTTATGTGACAGCATCATCAGGAACAGGTTGCGAAAGTGCAAGAGCGGTAGTAAACGTAAAGGTATCACTGGTTCCACCTGATCCAGAAGTACTGGCCAACAATATCACTACCTGCTCTGGCGGAAATGCGGTATTACAGGTTAAAAATCCAGTTGCAGGTTTTACTTACAAATGGTATGATAATGCCAACACGTTTTTAGCTAATGGTACCACTTATACCGTAACTAATGTTACTGGTCCAGCTACCTATAAAGTTAGGATAGAAAATAGCTGTGGGCAGCTATCAGCGGCAACCAATGTGGATGTAGATGCTGGTCAATTAGATGCGCCAATTATCCATACGCCTAATGTAACGATCAGGGCTAATTCAAGAGCGCTATTGTCGGCAACTTCTAGTACGGCTAATGCGGTGATTAACTGGTATGCTGCAGATAATACTACACTGCTGTTGGCAAATAGTACCTCTTATTTGACTGACCCATTACCTGTAGGTACTCATACTTTTTATGCAGAAGCAGAGGTCTTGGGAGGTTGTAAATCACCGAAGGTAGCAGTTACCGTGACCGTTACTGCAGATGGAACAGGTCCTGTACCTTGTGTTTCGGCAACAGTTGATTTAGATGCTGGTGTATCAGGGGTAGCCTTACTAGCGGGCGTGTTCAACAGAGGGTTAGCCATTGATAATAATGCAGAAAGTGCTTCTTCATTGGTAATGCCAGTGGGTGCATTAGGCGCTTACGTTTACCAAAGGGTTGGATTTACTTCATTATCTAATGTAGGTGATACGGTAAAAGTTCGTATTACTTCTCCTGGTAAATTATTGTCATTGGCGGTGGCACCATCTATTAGTGTATTAACTTATAATGGTAGTACCAGTAATAACGACGCTATAGTTGCTAATAATCCTTTGATTAATTTAGAACTGGCAAGTGACGGTAGTGCAGCTACCTTAAGCTTTGTACCTACACAACCATTTGATGGCGTAGAGCTTCGCTTAAACTCTGGCGTAGTAAGCGCTTTTACTTCAGTAGATCTTAATTATGTTCAAAGAATAGCGGTAGCACCACAAGTGGAAGCTTCCACTGCAAATGCCTGTGAAGGCAGTTCAGCTTTATTAAGTGTTAAAAACCCAATCTCTGGCATTACTTACAGATGGTATTTGGGTAACACTTATTTAGTTGATGGAAGTACTTATGCTACACCAACAACATTAACTGCGGGGACCTACGCTTATAATGTAAGGGCTGTAGTAAACGGTTGTGAGAGTGCTGGTACTCCAGTTCAAGTAACAATATTGCCAACACCAGCGCCACCAACACCATTAGCAGGAAATCCAACCACCGTATGTTTTGGTACTGCAGCAACTTTAGGTGTAAATCAAGTGGCTGGTGTAACTTATAACTGGTATGCCAATGGAGTAGCCGTAGCCTTAAATAGTGCTACTTATACTACTCCAGCAAACCTAGCAGTAGGTACGCATACTTTCTTAGTAGAAGCGGTTAATGGTAATTCTTGTGCAAACGGAAATCGTACTTCAATTTCTATCACTGTTGGTGAAAGAGCAGTGGCTTCTGATATTCAAGTAACTGGTGGCCCTAATGTGTGTGCATCTACTGCAGCGGTACTAACTGCTAGTAGCACTACGGTAACTAATCCAATATTTAAATGGTACTCTGATGCAGCACTAACCATGCTTGAGCAAACTGGTGCAACATTTACTACACCTACACTTACTTCAAGTGTTACTTATTATGTAACGGTAACAGGAGATAATAAATGTGAGAACGGTGTTTTAGATGCTAAACAAGTAACCATCAACATTAATCCACCAGCTACTAGCGCTGATTTAATGGTGCCTCCAACCACAGAACTTTGTGGTTCAGGAGCGGTTGCTCTTACTGCTAGCAGCAGTACGGTAGTTAATCCGATATTTACTTGGTATAGCGATTCAAACCTAGCTACTCAGGTATTTGTAGGGGCAACTTATAGTCCTAATTTAACCTCAACACAAACTTTTTATGTAACGGTAAAAGGTGATAACAGATGCGAAAGTCCGGCATCACAAGCTAAAAGTGTAACCGTAATTGTTAAACCAATTGCAACAGCAGCGGATGTTGCGGTGAGTGGAAATACAAGTGTTTGTATCAACAGTGGTACTTCGCTTACAGCCACTACTTCAACCGTAACTAACCCAATATTTACTTGGTACGATAATGCCGCTTTAACTAACGTGGTATTTATTGGAACAACGTTGGTAACTGGTAATTTAACTGCTGATAAAACCTATTATGTAACGGTAAAAGGAGATAACAGATGCGAAAACCTAGCTGGCGACGTACGTTCAGTAACGGTAACGGTAAATTCTAGGTCTACTGGCGCAGACTTAACAGTGTCGCCAACAACAGAACGTTGTGGCCCTGGAACTGTAACCTTAACCGCAAGTTCTACTACCGTTACCAATCCAGTATTTACTTGGTATAGCGACGCTGCTTTAACTACGGTAGCTGGTAGTGGCGCAAGTTTCACTACCCCAATTTTGGTGGCAAGTCAAATGTATTATGTAACGGTAAGAGGTGATAATAAATGTGAAAACTCACCAGCTGATGCTAAAACGGTGAGCGTAGTGGTAAAACCATTTGCCTCAGCAGCTGATTTAGCAGTTTCTACACCTGCCGAAATATGCGGTTCGGGTAGTGTAACAATTACAGCTAGCAGTACTACGGTAACTAATCCAGTGTTTACTTGGTATGAAAATGCAGCTCTTACGGTTGTTGCTAATATTGGAGCAACGTTTAGCACTCCTCAATTAAATGCAACTAAAACTTACTATGTAACCGTTAAAGGCGATAATAGATGTGAAAGTCCGGCGGCTGATGCACGTATCGTAACGGTAGTGGTTAAACCAAGAGCTGTTGCATCTGATGTTACGCTTACTGGAAACACCAATATCTGCGTGAATAGTACCACAACGCTTTCTGCAACAAGTACTACGGTGACCAATCCAGTGTTTACTTGGTATGAAAATGCGGCGCTTACTACCGTTGCGCATATTGGTCCAACTTTTATTACGCCGCAATTAAGTGCAAACAAAACTTATTATGTGACCGTAAAAGGTGACAATAGATGTGAAAATGATCCTTCAAGTGTTGCTACTATTACAGTAGTGGTTACTGCTGGGCCATTAGCACCGGTGGTAGACGCTGCGGGAACAAGTATCTGTAATAATAGTACAACCACATTGACGATAACTAGCCCTCAAGCAGGCGTAATTTACGAATGGTACAATAGTCCAGTAGCAGGTACATTGTTGTGGACAGGAACTACTTATACCACAGGTACATTAAATGCAACTACCGATTACTATGTGCAAGCGGTGGGTACTGTTGGATGTACTAGTGCTTCGGCAAGGGTAAAAGTTACCGTAACAGTAACTAACAGGCCAGTTACGCCAACAGTGGTTTCTGCGAATGTAACTACTTGTAGTGGAACAGCAACATTGTCGGTAAGCAGTCCAGTAGCTGGAGTAACCTATACTTGGTATAGTTTGCCAACAGGTGGTGCTTCAGTAGGTAGTGGTGCTACGTTTACTACGCCAACGTTGGTTGCGAATGCCACTTATTATGTAGAAGCAAGTGTAGGCAGCTGTACTTCTCCAGGTAGAGCCAGGGTAGATGTACAAGTAGGTTCGGCACCAAACCCACCTGCAAATGTTACTGCAGCTGCTGGTCAAGTTTGTGCGGGTGGAACTACGGTATTAACGGTAAACAACCCTGATGCAACATTAACCTACAGATGGTATACTACAGCTACCGCTGGTACTTCATTACACGAGGGTATTAATTATACTACTTCTGCTTTAGCCGCTACTACTACTTTCTATGTAGAAGCTGTGAGCATAGCCGGAGGTTGTGTAAGTGCATCCAGAACTCCAGTAGTAGTAAATGTATTGCCAATATTAGCAACACCTGTAGTAACCGTTGGAACCATCACCACTAATAGTATCCAGTTTAATTGGAATGCTATAACTGGTGCCACTGGTTACGAAATATCAATAGACGGAGGAAATACATGGACAGCTGTGCCTACGAATAGTTATACAGTAGCTGGCCTAACTCAAGGACAAAGTGTAAGTATTATTGTGAGAGCTAAATCAGGGTCTGCTTGTCAAACCAGTGCTAACTCTAACGCAGTAACAGCTACTACTAACGATCCGTTTAAAGATGAGCTATATATCCCTAATACTTTTACCCCTAACAATGATGGTAAAAACGACTTCTTCTTAGCTTACGGAAACCACATAGCTAAGTTTAGGATGCGTATCTATAACCAATGGGGTGAGTTCATTTATGAATCTCAGAATATAATACAGGGATGGGATGGTACCTACAGAGGTAGGGCTCAGCCAACAGGTGTATACGTCTATGTAATAGACGTAACTTTCAACAGTGGTGCAAGTAAAACCTTTAAAGGATCAATTACACTACTAAGATAAACGCCCATATTAAACAACATGGTTTTATTTAAACAATGGCACCAATGAAAATGAAAAAACTAATAGTTGCAGTAATGGGCATGTTAGCGGTTATTGCAAATAATGTATATGCACAGATAGATCCACACTTTTCTCAATATTATGCCAATCCATTATGGCTAAACCCAGGCTTAACTGGGGTAACCGATGGAGCATACCGAGCAAATATTAATGCGAAGCAGCAGTGGAGTAATTTAAATGATGGATATTTAACCGTAGGGGCGTCATTTGATGCCGCCCCTCGTAAAAACCTTGCCTTTGGGGGCATGGTGATTAACCAAAGAGCTGGATCCGTAAATTATAATCAGTTAAATGCCTTGGCCTCGGCTTCGTATCGCATACGCTTTGGGCAGGCTGGTGATAAAATTATCAATTTCGGACTACAGGCAGGAGTTATTAATAAAAGCATCGATATTTCACGTATCACCTTAGGCAGTCAATATAATCCCACGGTGGGTTATGATGGCGGATTGGGTTTTAATGAAAATTTCGAGGCCCAAAATTTTACTGCACCTGATATTAACACAGGGGTGATGTTTTTTGACGCTGCCGACTACAAGAAAATTAATGTTTTTGCGGGAGTATCGGTTTCACACCTTAACAGACCAAGGGATAAGTTTATAGGAGGTAATGCAAAAATCCCTATGAGATATACTGCTCATGGTGGAGCCAGATTGAAAATAAATCAAATGTTAGATATCACTCCAAATGCATTATACCTGAAACAAGGCAATGCCGATGAATTAGCAATCGGGGCTTATGGCCAAATGATGTTGAACACCCAAACAGATTTGCTGTTTGGTACAAACTATAGGGTAAATGATGCCGCAATTGCTTTCTTGGGTTTCCATATCAAAAGCATGGTGTTTGGCGTAAGCTACGACTTTAATACATCGGCGCTAAATAGAGCTACAGGTAGTAAGGGAGGGTTGGAGCTTTCTATCTCCTTTAGCGGTAGAAAAGGTATTGTTGGTCCCAACTTCTTTTGTCCTCGACTTTAAAAAATTAAGCTATGAAATTTCTAAAAATACTAACAGTTCTTTTGTGCTTGGCTAGCGTAGCCAATGCACAAATGGGGTCAAGCACCAAACGTATTGCCGATGTTTATTTCTTGAACAAGGAATATTATGCTGCGGCCGAATACTATAAAAGGATGCTTCAGATATCACCAGATAGTGCTGGTTTTGTAGTGCCCTTTGGTTTTGAGCAAAAAATAAAGGAAACCAGTCCTAGAAAAGATGACTACGAATATGCAGTTTACCAACTTGCAACTTCGTTAAGGTTGTACAAAAATTTTAAGGACGCCGAAAAATGGTATTTGGTTTCCAACAAGTTTACCAATTCGAAATATGCACAAAGTGAATTTTGGTACGCTGAATGTTTGAGGGCCAATCTAAAATATGATGATGCGATCAAGTCCTTTGAAAATTTTATTTCCCGCTACAGAGGAAATGATGATTTGGTACAAAAGGCAAAATTAGAAATTGCTTCCTGTAAATATGCTCTGGCGGAGATGAAATATCCTAGGTTGTTAAGGGTGAATAGGTTAATGAATAATATTAACCAAGCGGGTTCAAATTATGCTCCTGCTATTAGCAATAACTCTGGATTTATTTTTACTTCCTCGAGACCTATCGGCAGCGAAGGTAAAAATCAGATTTTAGAAGGTAGCACCGTCAATGTAAGGGTGTTTAAGAAAGAGACCCCTTATGTAAATACTATTTATGCTATTGATGGCGAAAACCCTGCTAGCCAAAAGGTCAACATTCAAAAAGTCAATATCGATCTAAAAAGGATGGAAACGGCAGCGGCAACCATTCATCCAAATGGCCAGATGATGTTTTTAACAGCTTGGTCCGCTAATAAGGAAAACGACAAACGTAACATCTATATCAGTAGAAAAGAAGGCGATACTTGGAGCTCGCCAGTATCTATGACGGGTGAAATTAATGTAAATGGCTACAATTCGCAGCAGCCATCGGTAAGTAGAGATGGTAAATATTTGATATTCTCTTCAGATAGACCAGGAGGTTTTGGTGGATTTGACTTGTGGTATGCGATTTTAAGACCAGATGGAACCGTAGGCAATGCCATTAATATGGGCAGCAAAATTAATACTAGCGAAGACGAACAAGCAGCTTACTATATACCTGCTAACAAAACTCTATTATTTAGTAGTAATGGTAAAATTGGTTTGGGCGGTTTCGATTTTTATGAAGCAGTTGGTGATTTCGTAGATTGGTCTGAGCCTGTTAATCTAGGCTATCCTTTCAATTCAGCTAAAGACGATATCTACTTTACTGCGTTAGACGAACAGGGCCGTGAAGGTTATATCAGCTCGGATAGAGAATCGGTATGCTGTTTGGAGGTTTTTCATATCGTACGTGAGTACCTGAATGTAAATGGAACCATTATTGATTGTGTAACTCAAAAACCACTTGCTGGTGCTATTGTAACCATAACTGGAAACGAAGTTCCAGAACAGGTTTCGCAAACGGATAACAATGGTAATTACCATTTTCAAATTGGCAGTAATAGAGATTTGAAAATTAATGTGATGCGAGATAAATATTTCGCTAAAAATATCAGTTACAACTATGCACAATTGGTACAGGTAGACACCTTGCTAAGTTCAAAACTTTGTTTAGAGCCAATGGTGATTAACAAACCTATTGTACTCGAAAATATCTTCTATGAGTTTGATAGTTCTGAGCTTACTGAACAATCTAAGAGTACTTTAGATACGCTTTATCAAATTATGGTAGATAATCCGAACATTGAAATTGAATTGAGTGCGCATACAGATAATATTGGTACGGAGCCTTATAATCTGAGTTTGTCTGACAGAAGAGCAAAGTCTTGTGTAGATTATTTGATCAGTAAAGGGATTACAGCAGATCGTATGACTTCTAAAGGATATGGTTTCAGTAAGCCTGTGGCGCCAAATAAACTAGCCGATGGAAAAGATAATCCAGAAGGTAGGGCCTTAAATCGTAGAACCGAATTTAAAGTCACGAAGCAGAAAAGTTAAGTTGGTTAAATAAATTGGAGAGCGGTAAACGTAAGTTTATCGCTCTTTTTTTATGGTCATATATCAGACTTGCGAAGTTTCAAAAACTTCGTAAGTCTTCAGAAGGAACTTTTTTCGGTTTCAAAGGTAAGGTTGAAGGCTTTGTCGCTTCAAAACTTTATAAGTCTTCAAGGGCATCATAGTTTATGCCATTTGCAGTAACATCATTGTCAAACAAATCTGATTGGAACGGATATCCCAGCGTTATTCTGAACTCCCCGAATAATTGGGACAAGTCGTTGAAGGATATTCGGATAAATTATAACTATCCGCAAGAGGGAGTTGTTGAAGACTTATGAAGTTTCAAAGACTTTGCAGGTCTGTAAGGTTTTTCTTTCTGACTTCAATAAAAAGAGAAAGCCCCGCATCGGCGGGGCTTAGGTTTGTTCACATCGCATGAACCAAACTGATTGAGAGCTAATTCAGTATTAATTATTTGTAGCTGTAAGTAAACTTACATTGGCTTGTTTTCTTGTATAAAGTTCATTCATCATTTCTTTATCACTTAATCCTTTTGCCCATTGAGGTTTTAATTCAAAATATCTCAAGTGTCTTAAAGATTGATGTTTGCTGGCCCAGGTAAAACCAAGAGATTCACCTAATTTTCCAACTTTGTCATAAAGTACTTCGTGGTCAAGGTATTTCAACTGTCCAAGAGCCGAACATTCATAAATACCCACGCCAAATGCTAATCCAAAGTTGTGGTAAGAAAGGTTTAGTGTTTCTTGGGTAGTTTCGTAAGCTGCAATGAAGTCAAAAGCAAGATCATTCATTAAACTTCTACGGATAATAGTAGACCTGTTTAAAATCTTAATGAAAAAGCCATGTTCTTGGCAAAGAGTAATCAGTTTATCAACAAGCGGCATAATCTCTTCAGAGATATTGAATGAGTTATCGTCTTGATAAAAAGAGCTAAAATGTGGGTCAACATCCTCTACATCATTGCTCACTTGGTATGAAAAAAATTGGTTCACTTCTTCTCCTTTTTTGTTTGAACTTCTGTTGGTTGAGAGTCGCTAATCCGACAATGCTAAGTGACAAAAAATGGAGGAAATGAACTAGGGGGCTTTTGCCTGTACTTGTAAACAGGTAAAACTACTTGCCCAACCAGGTAATTTTACGTGGTTAGGTTTTGATGATGGAAAAAATGATTTTAATTAGAGAATTGGTCAGTCTCTATAATTTTGTGTTTAAGCGCATACAGTACCAATCCTGCTGTATTTCTGCTTCCGGTTTTCAACAGTAGATTGTTTCGGTGCCCCTCTACGGTCCGATTGCTTAAAAAAAGCTTTTCTGCAATTTCAATACTACTAAACTGTTTGCAAATTAATTGAAGTACTTCTTTTTCTCTGGGAGTAAGCAAGTTTTCTTCTTGATCAAGACTTAACGCTTGAGGCTTTTTAGTAAGGCCTTTTCGCATGATCTCCAACATAGGTAGGGTGAAATAGAAATCATTTTTAAAAACTTCACGAATGGCTTTTTCTACTTCTTCTGGTTCTGCGTTTTTTGCCAAATAACCATTAGCTCCCGCTTGTATAGTGGCTAAAATATGGTGTTCTGCTTCATGAATGGTCAAAATGATTACCCCGATATTGGCTTGAGTTTCCTTGATGATTTTTAAAGCTTCCAATCCGTTCATTTCGGGCATGGAAAGATCTAATAGGATAATATCCGGTTTTAATTCGTCGGTTGCTAAGCGATCAACGAGCTGCTTGCCATTTTCCGCTTCAAAAATGATATTCATGTCGTCAAAAGAATTCACCAAGGCAATCATTCCTTTTCTAAATAATTTCTGGTCATCGGCAATGGCAACGTTGATTTTCATCTTTTAAATGGTGTTATGTTTGTTATTATTTCGATTATTTCCTGAAAAATCTTTAAAAAAATAGCTGATTCTTTAATAATTATGGTCAATACATCTCTCTGATGTACAGTATTAAAGAAATAATCACATTTTGAAGCGTTTACAAATATCTTTTTTTTATTAGATTCGACAAAAAAAATAAACTCAAGATGAAGTCAAAAATTAACGTACCGACCATCTCGGTAAACGATGCGGTAGACCGTGTAACACGCTTTCGCGATCAATTAGTCAAGCAAGTTCCTGAAACCAATATTCCAAGGGCCGTTTTTATTCCCATCAGCGATTTATTGGCTATCATTAACAGTTATGATATTCTAAGAGCAGATGGTACTACCATTAACGAACTGCAAGGAGTAAGAGCCTATTTTGCAGTGAAGGAATCCGATATGGATCTTGATGATGACATTACGGCTGTAATTGTACCTGTAGATAAAGAAGGTAAAGATGTTATCTATAAAAATCAAGGAAACGGTGGAGTAGGAGAAGATGATGATGGAACAGAGATTTATGATTTTACTCAACCTTGCCCAGATAAGTGTGATCCAACTAGCCCATTGTTTATTGAGTGATCCCGAAAACCATTATTGTTGGATACATAGTTCCGCTAAGTATACTTTTGCCTATCGGCGTATTTTTAACAAAATATAGAAAGGCTCCTCAAGCAACTAAATATTTGTTTTGGTATCTGGTGGTGGCGCTGTTGATTAATTTTTCGGCACTTGTTGTGGTGAAAATGGGTAAACGGAACCTACCTCTTTTACATTTATATACTTTAGTTGAGGCTGTGTTTTTCTTAGCTTATTTTCGGGCTATTTTTAATAGCCCGAAAATTAAAAAAGTTTTAACCATCTTGATGGTTGGTTTTCCGCTACTATGCATTATTAATTTTTTGTTTATTCAAGACATCTTTACCTTTAATACTTATACCAGACCATTGGAAGCAATTATGCTCACCTTTATATGTCTACTTTATTTTTATAATAGTGATTTTGTTGAGAATTGGCTTAAATCACCTATAAATTGGTTGAACATAGGGGTTTTAATATATTTTCCAATAGCCGCAATCATCTTTATCCTCTCTAATTATTTCACTTTTGTCGGTCGTAACTTAGAAATGACACGTCTTATTTGGAACGTACATGCCATTTTAGTATTTGCCATGTATCTGATTTGGACCAAAGGCTTTAGCCTTATACAAAAGAAAACAAACTAAAATTGAATATTTAACTATAATGACTAGAGATATATTAACCGCGGTTGTGGTTCCCTTGAGTATTTTAATTCCTATTTGTACATTTTTACCTAAATATAAAATTGCAGGAAAAGAGACTAAAACTATTTTTTTCTACCTCATATTTGCTGGGTTAGTAAACGCGGTAGCTATTTATTTGAGTACCAAGAATATCCGTAATTTACCTTTGCTCCATCTTTATACAATAGGAGAAACAGTATTTTTGCTTACTTATTTTTTGTTGATTTTTGAAAATAAGACCATTCGAAAAATACTATATATAGCCGTTATTCTACTTCCCATTGCTTTTATCATCAATTTTCTCTTCTTTCAAAGCATCTACGAATTTAATACCTATACTAGGCCAGTTGAAGCAATTTTGATTACTGCAATTTGCTTGGTGTTTTTATATAAAAGTGGTTTTGTAGAAGACTTTTTAAAACAGCCTAGAAGTTGGATCAACATAGGTATCCTTATTTATTTTCCAACGGCTACGATTATTTTTATTCTTTCTAATTATTTTGTATTTGTAAGTTCTAATCGTACTTTGAACAATATTATATGGGATGTGCATTCTATATTGGTTTTAGCCATGTACCTGGCCTTTGCAAAAGGCTTCTCATTAATCAATAAAAAGTCTAAATGATAGATAACGTTTATTTGCTAGTATTTTACGGAATGTTGCTATTGTTTATGATCATAGCGGCATTTTTGCTATTCTATATCCGAAATCAGAATATGGTATGGAAGCAAAGAAGAGAGTTGCAGGAAACTCAAATTATACAGCAAAAGGAACTGTTAAATGCGGTGATTGATTCGCAGGAGATTGAACGTAAAAGAATAGGTCAGGATTTGCACGATGAGATAGGAGGGACCTTGTCGGCCATTAAACTAATGCTTAATTCACTAAAGAATAAATTGAACGAGCAGCAGGAAGAAGTATTAACGGATGCAAAGGAATTGATAGATAAAATGATTGTGGATGTAAGGCATATCTCACATGATTTATCGCCTCCCGGCTTAGCTGTTTTTGGTCTTTTTACCACCATAGAGGCTTTTGTAAACCTAATTAACAATACGGGTCAAATCAAAATCGTAATAGAGCACGAAAGTGATTTAGAAGAGGTTGAACTACCAGAAAAAAACTCTTTGGCTTTGTTTAGAGTGCTTACACAATTAGTAGATAATACAATTAAACATGCCAATGCTACGGAGATAAAAATGCTTTTTGGCATTCGCGAAACGGATTTGTCCATTGTTTATCAAGATAATGGAAAAGGTTTTGATATGGAAGTGCTCAACAAACGAAGCGGCATAGGGATGCAAAATATTCAAAGTCGCTTACAAATGATCAATGCCATATATCAAATTGAAACCAGCGCAGGAAATGGTTTCAAAGTAGCAATTAATTATCCGCTGCAATCCGCAGAATAATATCCAGTAAACATTTTTCTACCATCATTTCGAGGCATCTATTTTGATGCCTATGAGCTATATTTATCACTTATAGTTTTGTTTTTATTTTGACTTAGTCTAAATAACTGTATATTTGCGGCAATTTGCTACATGGCTGCTCGCTCTCAGGTCGGCAATATAACGTGCAATTTAGTCTAATGAATTTATTTTCAGTGCTTTTTATAAAATTTCAAAGTGGCTTAAAAATGCTGTTGCTTTTTTTTGCGGTTTCTTTGGGGTTGGTAGAAGTTGCTAACGCTCAATATTCTATTTCAGGTAAAGTACTCAATAGACGTAACCAAGAGCCTGTTGAATTTGCCATTGTCTCTGTGGCTGTTAGTGGTCAATGGGCTAATGCCAATGATAAAGGGGAATTTGTGCTTAAAAATATACCCGCTGGAAAAGTTAAAATCACCATACAGTATTTAGGTTTTGTAAAAAAGGAGACCGAATATGTAATGAGCAAAAGCCTTACTGGATTGGTTTTTTTTATGGACGAAGATAATCTGACCCTTTCCCAAGTAGAAATTACGGCTAAAAAAGGTACAGACTTGGCCACTTCTTTTGTAATGGATCGAAATGCATTAGACCATTTGCAAATGCAAAATGTGACAGATGTACAAGCGCTATTACCGGGTGGAAAAACATCGCAACAGCTTCATTTGGCAAGTACAAGTCGACAGTATTTTCAAATAAATGGATATTCAGGCGAACGAGGAAATCCAGCTTTTGGTGTTGGATTAGAAGTTGACGGTGTGCGTATTACCAATAATTCACTTAGAGCTGCAAATATTGATTACGATGGTCCTGATACAAAGAATATTTCTACGAGTAATATCGAATCCATAGAAATCATTACGGGCATTCCATCAGTAGAACATGGAGATATGACTAATGGGATGGTGAAGATTAATACCCGTAAAGGTATTTCTCCATATTTAATAGAACTTCAAACCCGTCCTAATACCAAACAGGTAGCGTTAAGCAAAGGCCTTAATCTAGGGAAGGAGAGTGGTGTGCTTAACTTTAGCTTAGAACATACAAAGTCTATCTCCAGTTTAGCTTCACCTTATACAGATTATCAACGTAATGGTTTATCCTTGGTTTATAATAATACTTTTAATAAAAAAAATGGGCAGCCTATTTCATTTAATTTTGGTGTAACTGGAAATATTGGTGGATATAATTCGGAAAATGATCCAGATTTGTTCTCCAATACTTATACAAAAGTTAATGATAATGTTCTTAGAGCTAATTTTTCAACAAAATGGCTTGTCAATAGACCTTGGATTACTAGCATTGAGGCTTCTGGAAGTGTAAATTATAATGATAAAATTAGGGAAGATAATCTCTTCAAGTCAACTACTGCATCTGTAGCGTCAATTAGGACTAAGCAGGAAGGATATCATGTTGGAGAACTCTATGATAACAATCCAAATGCTTCTATTGTTCTTATTACAAGAGGATTATGGTATGAGAAAGGTTATGTTGATAATAAACTGATTAATTATAATGCTCGCTTAAAAGCAAATTGGTTTAAAAAAATTGGAAAGTTAGACAATAGCTTAATATACGGGGGAGAATTTGCTGTAAATGGAAATAATGGTAGAGGTAGCTATTATGATGACTTGCGTTATGCTCCTACATGGAGAGAATATAGGTATGATCAAGAATCTTTTACTCGAAATTATGCTTTCTATGCAGAAGATGCCCTAAATATTCCTATCAATAAATCTTACTTACAATTGGTTGCTGGTATTCGAGGTGAAATTACAGATATTAATGGTTCTGAGTATGGGGCTGTTAACAACTGGTCGCCAAGATTAAATATAAAATATTCATTTTGGGAAAACCAAAACACCTTGGTAAGCGATTTTAATATTAAAGTAGCTTGGGGGAAAACAGTAAAAATAGCAGCATTTGATGTATTATATCCAATACCTTCTTATAGAGATATATTGACTTTTGCTCCTGGTACTACGGCTGGTGGGGATACATTTTATGCGTATTATACCATGCCTAGAACAAGAGTTTTTAATCCCGATTTAAAGTGGCAAAGTAATGTACAGCGAGAAATTGCTTTAGGAATGACTATTGGAGGAAATCGTGTATATATTACCGCTTCTCAAGATAAAACTACTAACCCTTATATTTCGGTTAATAACTACGAACCCTTTTATTACAAATTCACTACACAGGCTAATTTAGAGGCCTCTAGTATTCCTTCTGCAAATAGAATATATTCAGTTAACCAACAAACAGGTGTCGTTACTGTTACAGATAAGACAGGAGCGTTGCCTGCTGAAGTACTTTCCTATACACAAACTTATGCTTTCATGTCTAATGGAAAAACAATCAATGGTTCTCCAGTAACTAGAAGTAGAATTAATTGGATTATTGACTTCAAACAGATAAAGCCTTTAAAAACTACATTTAGGGTAGATGGTAACTACTACTATTATAAAGGCTTAGAAGAGACCATAACGGCGAGTATGCCTAATTCAACGGTAGCTATGGCAAATGGGCAGCCTTATAAATATATAGGTTTTTTTGTAGGTGGTAGTAGTTTAGCCAATGGTCAGATCACTAAATCTGTAGATTTGAATTTGACGGTTACAACTCATATTCCAGCCTTAAGACTTCTTTTTTCGGCTAGGGTAGAAGGTTCTTTTTACAAATATTCTCAAAATTTAAGCGAACAAGCAAATGGAACAAGGGGAGTTGTTTTGGATAGTAAAGATGCTTATGATCCATCCGCTAATTTATCAGGTATTTATGGGGGAAATCGTTTTGTTGGGATATACCCTGCTTACTATACAAGTCTTGATGATCTATCTACTAAAATTCCATTTGCCGAGAAGTTTTTATGGGCCAAAACTAATGACCCAGCATTGTATAATGAGTTGGCGAAACTTGTAGTAAAGACCAATACCAATTACTATTTTAATAGAAGTACCCTCTCGAGTTATTATTCGGCAAATTTTGCAGTAACTAAAGAGATTGGCAGGTTTGCTACAATTTCTTTCTTCGCAAATAACTTTTTTAATAATATGGCAAAGGTAAAATCAACCTGGGGAGGTTCAGAGTCTTCTCTTTTTGGTAATTCTTACATTCCAGCTTTTAACTACGGAGCCACACTAAAACTCAAATTGTAAAACATTTAATCACTATATAAAATTAAGTATTATGAAAAAAATAGCATACCTAATGCTTTGTACTATGGTCATACTCTTTTCTTGTAAAAAGGAAAAGCAGTATAAAACATATGCCGTAAACGTACAGCTAGAGTACCCCGTTGGTAGTGCTTTGTCGGCAATAAGTGGTGTTAAAGTTAAGGCTACCGGTCGTAACTCTTCTTTTGAAGCTACTACAGATAAAGACGGAAAGGCAGTTTTCAACTTACCTACTGATTTTTATGAAATATCGGCTTCAGATAAAAGAACTACTGGTTTATCTACATTCAACTACAATGCAGTTAAAAGTAATATTGCTATTGGTGAAGGTTGGAATAGTGACCAGGCTATCAAATTAGAATTAGAAGAATCGGCATTATCTCAAATTATCGTAAAAGAATTGTTTACTGGTGGAACTCCTATGGATGTATCCGGAGTTTTTAAACACGATAGATATGTAATTCTTTATAACAATTCAAACACTAACGCTAGTTTGGCTAATATTTGCTTGGCCACAACTATGCCATACAACTCTACGGGTAGTAACAATTATTATGGTGCAGATGGTAGCTTAACTTATTTAAAAGATAGATGGATTCCCGCTGGACAAGGATTTTGGTACTTCCAACAAGACGTTGTGCTTAAACCAGGTGAACAAATTGTTATTGCCTTAAATAATGCTGTTAATAACTCAGTAACACATACCAAGTCTATTAACTTCAATAACGCTAATTACTACTGTACTTATGATATTGCCACTACGAGTTATTCAAATACAACTACCTATAAAGCACCAGCCGAAGCAATTCCTACGTCACACTATCTAAAGGCGATTAGATACGGATCTGGAAATGCTTGGACACTAAGTAATGTTTCTCCTGGTTTCTTCTTGTTCGAATTAAAAAACATGACACCAGCAGCATTAGGAGCTGACGTAAATTATACAAGCCTATATGGTGGTTCGAGCGTTTTGGTTGACAAAAAAATTCCTGTTTCTTGGATTGTTGATGCTGTAGAGGCTTATGAAATAGGAAAAGTTAATCAAAAAAGATTTACAGGAGCAGTGGATGCTGGCTATGTTAACTATACAGGAGATTTAGGTTATTCGATTTATCGTAATGTTGATGCAGAAGCAACTAAAGCAATTGCTGGAAATGCTACAAAATTGGTTTATAATTATCAATATGGAACAAAAAATGTAGCTGATGGGTCTACAGATCCTAGTGGTATAGATGCAGAGGCTTCTATCAATAATGGAGCACGTATCATTTACAAAGACACCAATAACTCTAGCAACGATTTCCATATGCGTAGCAGAGCGACTTTAAGGACAAACTAAATCTCATTAATGAGCTTTAATATAATATATCGTGTTATTTTGCTTATTGGCGGAGTTTTATGCTCCGCCAACTTAGCTGCACAGCAAATTGACAGTACTTTTTTGGATATTAATTACATTCGCAAAAAGAATGTTTGGGGTTCTTCAAAAAATGCTGCTGGTTTGAAGTATTTCAAATTGGAAAAGATATCTAATGCTGAAATCTTTTCAGACAAGTCAAATGGACGATTCAAAAATTTTCATCAATCAGATAATAGCTACAATTATGGCTTAAATGCATATTCCCTATACAGGTTAAATGAAAAGATAGTGTTTGAGGGTGGGATTGCTTACGAAAATTTTAAAGGTAAAAACATGGGCGGTTCAGCCTTTATCGACCCATATAAAAATCTTTTTGATATTGTTGAGTTGGATGATAGTAATAAGGGTACAAAGAGAAAAGAAACCTATAGTTTGAATGGAGCGATCAGCACCCAATTAACTTCTAAGTTCACAGTTGGTGGGCGTATTAATTATCAGGCAGCTAATTTTGCAAAAGCTAAGGATTTAAGGCACACTAATAAACTATTGGATATGGAATTATCGATAGGAGGTACATACAATGTTAGTGATATGGTGGAGATTGGTGCTAATTATAACTACGATAGAAGGATAGAAAGCATAACGTTTAGAACTTATGGTAATTATGATAAGCCAATATCCTCATTAGTTAGTTTTGGAGCATTTTATGGTAAATTAGAAACATTTGCCGAGTCTGGCTACACCTATGATTCTGCAACAAGACCGCTAACTAATTTCAGTCATGGTTTTTCTCTACAATTAGGTCTTAACTTTAATCAAAAAATCAAACTTTTTAATGAGTTTACGTATGGAAAACCTAAAGGTTATTTTGGGTTAAAGGGGTCTTCAAGTATTCTGCTTGCCGAACATATGGGAGAAAAGTATGCTTATCATGGAGTGCTTTCTATTTCGGAAGATAAAAATGAGCATCAAATTGCGTTAAATGCAAACTATGATAAACTATCCAATTACGATAATACCGATAAGCGTGAAACTAACCCAGGCGGTGTTTCTACCATAGTATTTTTATCAAAAGAGGTGTTGGATAGGCAGCAGTTTGAAACAAATTTATCCTATACTTTTTTTAATGAGATAAAGTACAACAATCCAGCTTGGATTTTTGATGTTAATGTTAGTTACTTCCGACGTCAACAAACGGCTAAGATATATCCTTTTTATCGCAACCAAACGATAAATAGTTACCAGGCAAAAGCTAACGTAAAACGAAATATTTTTAAAACTAAAAGGATGTATAGTTTTGCCTTAGGCCTAGGTTATGGTTCAGGTAGCGGCATAGCCAAATATGATGGTTTCTACGTGACTCCATCTGGTGATAAAGTTCCAAAAGACATAGACCTGTATCTCTACCAAGAATATGAATATTTTACCAAGCCAAGGGTTTCTGCAGATTTGGCATTACAATACACTAAAAAATTAAGGCAACCAGTAGCATTATATGCAAAGCTGAATTATAGTTATACCAGAGCTTTTGATACCCAATATTTAGGAAACAGTTTTGGTGTGGCTGGATTAAGTATAGGCAGTAATTTTTAGCCTAAAACAATAAAACAAAACATATTATTATTTTTGCGGGGATGAAAAAAATGAAGTTTTTTGTGGCAACTGGGCTATTGGTAGCTTTTAGTTTGCTACATTTTTCGTTTAGAGAAATAGCTTATACCTCAAGCGGTATTAAGATAGATAGCTTACGTAATTTGTACGAACGTCCGGTAGCGCAATGGCCTAAGCCTAACGTAGACAGCGGCGTAAAATGGCAAGAGTTTAAAGCTTTGCCGGACGTAGATAAAAGCTATTTTACGATGATGGAACAACCGGAGGTAGTGTTAGGCAAAAACCTTTTCTTTGATCCTATATTATCGGGTTCCAACCAAATATCTTGTAGCAGCTGCCACAATCCGCAAACTTCATGGGCTGATAAATTATCTGTTTCTATTGGTCATGATCATGCCTCAGGCAATAGAAATACTCCGTCGTTATTGAATGTGAAAGAACGTAAATCTTTCTTTTGGGACGGTAGAGCAACCACTTTGGAAGACCAAGTAAAAAGCCCTATTGAAGCTCATAACGAAATGGCGATGAACTTGAAAGAACTGCCTAAAAAGTTGAATGGCATCAAAGCCTATAAAGAATTAGTGAAGAAAGCTTACGGCACAGACAAGATAACTTTTGATCATGTAGCTAAAGCATTAGCCAGTTTCCAACGTACTTTGACCAGTAGGAGAAGTCGCTTTGATCGATTTTTAGATGGCGAGTACAAGCAATTAAATGATAAAGAATTGGAAGGATTACATTTGTTCCGTACCAAAGCAAGGTGTATCAATTGCCACAATGGCCAGTACTTTACGGATGAGAGTTTCCATAATATCGGTTTAACTTATTACAAACGTAAATATGAAGACTTAGGCCGATATAATGTGACCAAGGATCCTAATGATGTAGGGAAGTTCCGTACACCATCTTTACGAGATGTGATGAATACCAGCCCTTGGATGCACAATGGTTTGTTTGACAATATCACTGGGCTTTTAAATGTGTACAACAGTGGGATGCAAATGAACACTGCTACGGCAGCTCAAAAAGCGGCAGACCCCATGCACCCAGTGACGGATCCTTTGATGAAGAAACTGAACTTAACTAAAGATGAAATACAAGCAGTAATTGCTTTTCTTGAATCAATTACCGCTACACAATATAAAATGCATAGGCCAGAACAATTGCCTAGAGACAAGTAACAAAAAAGGTCGAGAAACTTCTCGACCTTTTTTGTTTATGTTTCTCGTCATTTCGACTGAAGCGTAGCGCAATGGAGAAATCTTTGGAAATGCTCACAAACACCATCTCCTACATTAAAAATTCTAACGAACTTTTAGGAAAGAAATCTATTAAAAACTATAATGAGATTCCTCGTACCTCGGAATGACAGCAAATTTTATAATAAATAGTTTATATCGCTTTCGTCATTTCCTTTAAAAATGCCTTCTCTTCTTCGTTCAATAAAGGACTTACTTTTTCGTAAACCTCTTGATGGTAGTTATTCAACCAGTTGATGTGTGAAGCCTCTAACAACTCTTTCTTTACTAAAGTGGTGTCAATAGGAGCAAGGGTTAAGCTTTCAAAAGCATAAAACTCGTTGAATTCATTAGCGGTATCCTTAACGGTTAACACTAAATTCTCAATACGGATACCATGTTTACCAATGCGATAAATGCCAGGTTCAATAGAAGTAATGGTACCTAGTTCAATCGCAATTGGTGTGGCCGATGCATTGAAAATGTGTGGGCCTTCGTGCACATTTAAATAATAGCCTACACCGTGTCCAGTACCGTGTCCGTAATTTAAAGCGTAATCCCACATCGGGCGACGTGTAATCGCATCAATCTGATAGCCACAAGTACCTTTAGGGAAACGGGTTTTGCAGCCCTCAATCATCGCTTTAAGTACCAAGGTATAATCAGTGCTTTCCTCATCGGTATTGTTGCCCATTGGAATCACACGGGTAATATCGGTAGTGCCATATTGGTATTGACCACCAGAATCCACTAAAAATAAGCCATCTGCTTTTACTGGAACATCGCTTTCTGGCGTCGCTGCATAATGTGGCAAGGCTCCATGTGCTTTATAACCGGCAATGGTGTTGAAACTTTCACCTACAAAACCATCTTGTTCTGCTCTAAAACCTCTTAGTTTATCGGCGGCAGATATTTCGGTGATTTCTACTTTGTCCACGTTTTCTTTCACCCATTTAAAGAACTTGGTCATTGCTGCGCCGTCTCTAATCATGGTTTTACGGGTGTTGGCAATCTCTACTTCATTTTTAATTGCTTTTAAGTAAGTAGAAGGATTTGTTTCCAAAACCTTTTGCACCTCCACAGGAACCTGCTTATACATGAAAAGACAGTTTCGCTTAGGGTCAATCAAAATAGAACTGTCTGATGGAATTTGTTGTAGGTCGGAAACTAAAGCGTCATAACCAACTACTTCAACATTTTGGGAAGCCAAAGTATTTAAATCAACAGCTGTCAGTTTATTTTTATCGAGGTAGATTTTTACTTTGTCCTCAGTAATTAAAGCAAAGCTTAATACTACGGGATTAAAACCAACATCTTGACCACGTAGATTAAAAATCCAAGCCATATCATCTAAAGAAGAAACCAAGTGATGACTTACACGTTGCTTTTTTAACGAGCTTCTAATGGCTTCAAGTTTACTCGGTACCGATTGTCCAACCACTTCATCAGCTAACAAAAAGGCAGGTTCAGCAGGTAGGGCAGGTCTATCTTTCCAAATTTGTCCTACATAATCTTGGTGTTCGAAGCTAACATTACTAAAAGCCAGCTGTTTTTCAAGCTGCAAGCCAAGCAATACAGATACGGTTTTCTCGTCGAAAGCAATTTTACTTCCAGCAGGTAGTTTTTCGCCCAACCAATCGATGTATTCAGCTACACCTTGCGCTTTCAGTTTTACGAGTTCAAAACCACTGTTTTTCAATTGCTCTTCAGCTTGAACAAAATATCTAGAGTCGGCCCAAAGACCAGCAAAATCTTGAGTAATTACCACCGTACTTACAGAACCTGTAAAACCAGTAACGAAAGGAATACTTTTATAAAAATCGGGTAGATATTCGCTAATATGTGGGTCGGCAGAAGGGATGATATAGGCTGCAACACCATCTTTTTTCATCAACTCACGGATAGCGGCTAGTTTTTCTGGATGTGTCATTTTTGCAAATAATATTTAGTTGTCAAAGTAATGGAATATTTCGCAATTAATGGACAGGTCGCTTTAAAAAGTAATGCCACAAATGTCAAATAATGGTAAATGAAGAAAAAACTACACATATTTGGACAGCTATCCCTAACTTTAATCAAATTAACTTATACCAACATGTATACCGACCATTCCACCACTGAAATAGATACCCTATTAGCAAAATCAGCAGCAGCATTTTATCAATATAAAAATCTCTCATTAAAAGAAAGAGCCCGTTTCATGCGCAGTATTGCTATCGAAATGGAGGCCTTGGGAGAAGAGTTAATCACTACCGCTCATCAAGAAACGCATTTGTCTGAAAAGCGTTTATATGCGGAGCGTAAGCGGACCATTTTTCAGTTGAATAGTTATGCTGATGCTGCTGAACAAGGGAATTGGTTAGAAGCCAGAATTGACCTTGGTGACGAAGGTAAAACCCCACCAAAACCAGATTTGCGTAAAATGCTTGTGCCTTTAGGACCAGTAGTAGTTTTTGGCGCCAGCAATTTCCCTTTTGCCTATTCAACGGCTGGTGGGGATACCGCTTGTGCATTCGCCGCAGGCTGCCCAGTGATTGTGAAAGCTCACCCAGCTCATGTAGAAACTTCGACGCTAGTGGCCAAAGCTATTTTTAAAGCTGCTGAACAATGTAATATGCCTGAGGGTATTTTTACACATATATATGGTGCCGATTTTAAGGTAGGAGAATATCTGGTGAAACATGAAGTGGTAAAAGCGGTCGGCTTCACGGGTTCGTATAGCGGTGGACGAGCCTTGTTTGATTTGGCTGCTCAGCGCAAAACACCCATTCCTGTTTTTGCAGAAATGGGAAGTGTTAATCCAGTATTTTTATTGTCTGATAAATTGCAGCAAGACCACCAATGGGCTGCTGAAAGATTAACCTATTCCATTACCCAAGATATGGGACAGTTTTGTACTAATCCAGGATTAATGATTGCTGTTAAAGGTGAAGCATTGGATAAATACGTTAAACAACTTTTGATTAACCTGCATGAAGTAACACCTAGCAAGATGCTGCATAAAGGAATTGCTAGAAATTACATTAACAACATGCAAACCGCCATTACACAAAGGCATGTAGATGTACTTTATCAAAGCAATAACAAATTGGGAGAAGAAGACGGAATGGTTACGATTGCTAAAGTTCCGGGAAAATATTTTTTAACCAATGTACAATTATATCAGGAGGTATTTGGACCTTATTCGCTATTGGTAGAATGTAGTGACGAGACTGAAATGTTAAAGATTGCCCAGCATTTGGAAGGCCAATTGACCACTACTTTAATAGCTACGGCTACTGATATCAAGAACAACTCAGAACTGGTGAATGTGTTGCAAGAGAAATGCGGTCGATTTATCATGAATAGTGTGCCTACAGGGGTAGAAGTAGCTTTGGCTATGCAACATGGTGGGCCATTCCCTGCCTGTACAGATAGTAGATTTACCGCGGTAGGTGCTGATGGGATTAAGCGATTTGCCAGACCAGTAAGTTTTCAAAACTGGGCTAACGAGTTTTTACCTGATGAATTAAAAAATGAAAATCCTTTGAATGTTTGGCGTACCGTAAATAATGAACTCACTCAAGATACTGTAATGTAATAACACTACATCACAAAGTCTAGTTTTCGAGAAAGCTTTTTTCTATGTGCCTATGTGGTTAATTAAAAAAATATAAACACATAGGCACATTAGTGTATAATGCTTAAATAATAGATGGAACCAACTCTATGTGCCTATGTGGTTAATTAAAAAAATATAAACACATAGGCACATTAGTGTATAATGCTTAAATAATAGATGGAACCAACTCTATGTGCCTATGTGGTTAATTAAAAAAATATAAACACATAGGCACATTAGTGTATAATGCTTAAATAATAGATGGAACCAACTCTATGTGCCTAAGTGGTTAATTAAAAAAATATAAACACATAGGCACATTAGTGTATAATGCTTAAATAATAGATGGAACCAACTCTATGTGCCTAAGTGGTTAATTAAAAAAATATAAACACATAGACACATTAGTGTAAGATGCTTACAGATGATGGTCTATAATTTTTAAGGAATAAAGAAAGCCAATGCTATTTGCCCTATGTGGTTGAAAATAAATAAGCAAGTGGAACTAATTTGTACATCCTCTAACGCGCATTAATAACTTCATTCTGAATTAATAAATATTTAATCTATAGAAATAGTAGTCTTTTTGAAAAATATTGCTAATTTTGAAGCATTGAGGGTTTTTAACCGAAAGCTTTAACATATGCAATTACAAATCAATCAAGCTTTAGCTGCTCATCCTGTACCTTATCCAACCACGGTTGCCAAAGATGTAGTGCTTTTGCATGGCCTGTTTGGCAATCTTAGCAATTGGAGATTATTGCATAAGGAGTTATCTGCGCAATACAATGTTTGGACACCAGAACTTCCTCTTTTCAATCATTTTTTGGGAGGGGGACTGAACAAACTGGTCGATTTTTTGGAAGATTACCTCAATGCTCATCAAATCAATAATCCAATTTTAATTGGTAATTCTTTAGGCGGACATATTGCCTTGCTGTATGCATTAAAGTATCCGCAAAAGGTAAAAAGCTTGGTGCTTACGGGAAGTTCAGGATTATACGAAAACTCTTTTGGAGGTTCTTTTCCGAGGGTGAAGGATTATCAGTACATCAAACAAAAAGTAGAAGATGTTTTTGATAGGAAAGAGGTGGTAGATGAAGAAATGATAAACTATGTGTTTGATATTGTACAACAGAAGACTAAAGCACTTTCTGTAATTATGCTGGCCAGAGACGCACAAAAGCAAAATTTAAAAGAACTGCTTCACTTTATTCAAGTACCCGTATTGCTCATTTGGGGTTTGCAGGATGTGGTAACGCCTCCTGCAGTGGCAGAAGAGTTTTATGAGTATTTGCCCAATGCCACATTGCGTTTTATCGACGAATGTGGACATGCCCCGATGATGGAGCAGCCTGAGTTGTTTAATGAATATGTAAGTCAATTCCTCGCTTCTTAACATGGAGAAAATCAACTATCTGGCCTTTGCTATTCCCGCATTTTTCCTGTTTGTGTACTTGGAATATATGTTGGCCGTAAAAAAGAATAAGGCACATTTGTTTAAATATGAAAGCTCAGTAGCTAATATTAGCATTGGTATTGCAGAGCGATTGTTGAACTTATTTATTGCGGCGAGCTTTTATGAACTATTTAACTATGTCTATCAAAATTATGCGTTATTCCATATTCCAAATACATGGTGGGTATGGGTTTTACTGATTTTGGCTACTGATTTTGTTTGGTATTGGTACCATAGATTAGGGCACGAGGTAAATTTTCTGTGGGCGGCTCATATCGTGCATCATCAAAGCGAGGAGTTTAATTTAACCGTATCGGCTCGTATCACTACCCTTCAAGCTTTAATAAGAGGTGTTTTTTGGTGTGCATTACCACTGCTGGGCTTTCATCCGCTCATGGTGGTGGTCATTTTAACAGTACATGGAGCATATTCATTTTTTACCCACACACAGCTGATTGGTAAATTGGGATGGTTGGAGCATGTATTGATTACCCCTTCATTACATGGCGTGCACCATGCCAGCGATGATAAGTATTTAGATAAGAATTACGGTGATGTATTTGTGTTTTGGGATAAAATGTTCGGTACTTTTCAAAAAGAAGAAGAACCGCCAACCTACGGATTAACGCATCCCATTAAAAGTAATAGTTTTTTATGGCAGCATTTTCATTATTATTTGGAAGTGATAGAGGCTTGTCGTAAAACCGATGGAACTTGGAATAAGCTAAAAGTAATGTTTGGCAGTCCTGCCTTGCTCGACCAAGACATTAGACCTCAACTAGAGCGTCGTTTTTTACAACATAAATCAACCGCTACCGCTAAATTTAAACTAAAAGGATATATCAATTTGCAATTGGGCTTAAGTGTGGTGATATTAACATTAAGCACTGCATTTTGGGCTTATATCAATGTTGTTGATGCATTAGCTATTCTTGTCTTTGTGCTCATTACCCTTATTAATTGTGGTGCTTTGTTAGAGCAGCGCAAATGGATTTATTACTTGGAATGCGTAAGGTTGATACTGCTGTTTGGCTTTGTTTTTTACCAATTAGATTGGGTGGAGCTGATTTTCCTGCCCACCATTGTCCTCATTATTTTAGAAAGAACTTTTGCTTTGAGTAGTCTTTATAAAAACTACGTATTGCAATACGAAGAAATTTAGAACCTTAACTAACACTAACTAAACTTCTGCCTCGTTTGGTACCATTGAGTACTGAACAGGCAGATTTTTCATTTTGGAGGCAAACCAAATCTTGTAGGTTTTAGAAACCTGTAAGGTTTAAACATGCACTTTACCGAGACTTACGAAGTTTGATAAACTTCGTAAGTCTTATTAAAATATATATTGTTAGATTTCTCCACCGAAGTATCGGTACAAGCACTGTCGAAATGACGGCGTAGGAAAGATTACTGTAAAGGGTTTGGTAACCAGCTTCTATACAGCGATGTAAAACCAGTAAGCGTAAAAAGCGACTGCGGATTTGAAGCGAATCCCGAAATCTTGGGACGAATTGGAGGGACTATTTGTATTAATTAGCAGAAAGTTACGCTTTAAAAACCAAACCTCGTAGGTTTTTAAAACCTACGAGGTTTAAATATACACTTTACCCAGACTTACGAGTTTTGACAAACTTTATAAGTCTTAAAACGATATATAAACGCTTAAACTTCTGCTTTATTAGGCACAATCAATACTGGACAAGCGGATTTTCTGGCCACATGCTCCGCTACGCTACCCATTAAAAAATGGTTTAGTCCCGTACGACCGTGGGTACCTATCACAATTAAATCGGCATGCCATTCCTCTGATTGCTGTAAGATACCATTCGTAGCTGTATCAAGTGCAGAAAGGTAGGTGGTTGCTCGTCCATTGCCGAACTTATCTTCAATCTCTTTCAATAGCACATGACTGTTTTCAATACTGTTATCGTAAAGGTCGATAATGGCAGGAGTAAAGCCAAAATCAGGATTGGCAATAGGTGGAGCGGGTTCTACAATGTTCAAGAGTGCTACTTCGGCATCGCAAAGAGCCGCCATTTCATAACCAGTTTTTGCGGCTTTTTCAGCACAGGTACTATTATCAACCGCAATTAAAATTCTTTTGTAATTCATGGCTTTAATTTTTTGTTTCTACTAATTAACAAAAAGTAAAGCATAAAGTTTCCCACAATTGGGCACAAAAATGACTGATATATGTCACTTATTTCCATTATTTTTATCGCAACTCAGTTTTGTATAATATGGAAATGTACCACGTTTGTCGCATAGCAGTTGCCCCACTTAGAAAAGAACCATCAGACCGAAGCGAAATTGTTTCACAGTTGTTATTTGGCGATAGGGTAGTGCTTTTAGAAAAAACAGAAAAATGGTGTTTAGTGAAAACCCATCACGACCAATATGAAGGTTGGATGGACCATAAACAATTGCAAAAGATTACTGATTTGCAATATCATGATGAGCAGAGCTATCAATATGTTACCGCAGTAAATTTTGATAACCGTTTGGTAGATGATGTTGGAACAGTTTATTACCTAAGTCCAGGAAGTACCTTGCCTTTTTATGAAGACGGTTATTGCTATTTGGGCGAAAATCGTTTTGAGGTAAAAACCGAGCCTTTTATTCCAAATGTGGCCGATTTTGCTGCTAAAGTAGAAGAAACAGCCAAGTTCTTTTTAAACTCACCTTATCTATGGGGCGGACGTAGCTTTTTCGGTATCGACTGTTCTGGGTTTGTACAAACCGTTTATAAATTGTTGGGAATTAGTTTACGCAGAGATGCTTCGCAACAAGTAGAAGAGGGAGAATTAGTAGATTTTCTAGCTTCGGCCAGAATGGGAGATTTAGCCTTTTTTGATAATGAAGAAGGAAAGATTATCCATGTAGGTTTGATGTTGAGCAATGATAAAATTATCCATTCAGCTGGTAAAGTGAGAATTGACCCTATTGATAACCAAGGAATTTATAACATGGAGTTAGATAGGTACAGTCATAGACTAAGGGTAATTAAGAGATTTAGTAATTAGTGGTTAGTAGTTAGGAACTAGTGGTTAGTAACTAGTAGCTAGGGGCTAGTTACCTTCCATACTCTTTGGATTAGTTGGACTGGTTCAATAGTTCACTGGTTCATTAGGAGTTAGTGTTTCAGTTCCCACAGTCCATTCCTATGATGTCATTTCGATCCTGAAATTTCGGGAGATAAGTCTTTGAACTCTTATTGAAATGAAACCCTCTAATCTGCTAAAAATAGAAACACTTACCAATCAATGGTTAGATAAAGATGTTATCATGTTACATGCTTGTTTTCAATTGTTGTTGGACTGTATTGAAAAGGAAAATTTATTAAACGGACATATTGATTGGAGTGCTGAAGAAGATAGCCAAAAAGCAAAAAATGAGATAGAGCTGTTACATCATTGGTGGATTCACCGAAAAACAAAAACGGTGGAATTAGACGAAAAGCAATAGGAGGAAGACACTCAAATGTTGAAAAAACTAATTGATATTAGGAAATATCTATGGACTTAGGCTTTATACATATTCCTATTGATAGTGAATATTCTCTTTTATACATTTTATACCTTATACTGTTCTCTTTTCTTTTATATAGAATCTTCTTCAAAAGTTCAAAATCCCATAAAATTAGATCGGCTATTATTCTATTATCTTGCATATTGCTAAATATGTTGTTGTATTGGGATCCTGAGAACTTTAAATATGGAGGTTCTTTAGTCGTTTTATTTTATTCTGGAATACTATTGATTTTTACTGCTATGGTGACAACAGTAAATGAGTATATCGAATACCGAATAAAGAAAAGAAGAAAAAAATCAAGCCATTAAGTGAAACATTGGATTAGCTAATGAGATTCTTCGCTTCGCTCTGAATGACAAAATCGAATCCCTTTTCCGTCATCTCGACCGTAGCGGAGAGATTTTTGGATTAGTTAACGTCCCGATTCTTTGGAAGAAACCTTTGAACTGGGTTATCGAAGATTAATTGCGATACTTTTAAATCATAACTAATTGCTTCGATTAAAGTACATAAAGTGGTTAGATTCTTCTATTCCAGTCAAGATAACGTTGCAGGAAAGAAGTGAGTTAGTTACCTCCTAATCACTAGGTCACTAACCACTAACCACCAGTCCCTAATAAAGCTCCTTCATCAATTTATCAAAATTCTCCTTCAACTCAGCCAGTTCTGCTTCCAACTTAGCTACCCTTTCTTCCAATTGCGAATTTGATTTTGTTGCTGGTTCCTCATTGCTAAAATCTTCCTCGTTAAATTCGACATCACCAGCAAAAAGGTGCATATAGCGTTGCTCTTTTTGTCCAGGACGCTTTGGCAACTGTTTCACATAACCTTCATTAGCTAGCTTTTCTAAAGTTTGTTGTACTTCTTCCAGGGTTTCAAACTCATATAAGCGGCCAGAGTTGGTGTTGATTTCTCCAGGTGTTTGTGGTCCACGTAAAAATAACAAACACATTACCGCCACTTCAGAAGGTAATAAAGGATATACGATAGCAAAATTATGCTTGTATTTAATGTTTCGGATAGATCCACCTGTTGCCGTAGAGGTTAAACCAGCAATTTTTAAGGAATTTAGAGCTGTGCCAATCACTTCTTCATCGTAGTTAACCACAGGCTTTCTCGATGTTTTTTGGTTACAGGCCGAAACCAATCCATTCATCGTCATTGGATAATAATCAGGAGTGGTTTTCGCCTTTTCCATCAAGGCACCCAAAACCCTAATTTGTTCGGCAGTAAGTACAGGTATTTTTATTTCGTTATCCATATTTCGTTAAATGTTAAAGGTAATAGCTCAAATATATAAATTGAAAGAGCAAATACAACACTAAAGTCTGCTTTAGATTTTTGTATATAAAAAAGCTAAACAGTTGTCTGTTGATCGTTTGTGGTACATAAAAAATAGCGATATACAAGGATAAAATCTGAGAACTCAAATGCCCTACGTTCTCGGGAACGATTGCGCAAATATTTGCGTTCAAATAGGGATTTTACTAGCATAAATTATGTAGAATTGTTTCGACCAAATGCTAGTAACGGTACATTATGTCTCTTTGCTAGCTCAAAAAATAAGTTGAAAAGCAGTATATAGAGAGATGATTTTATCAAAAGATAATCTGAAATTGATAGCCACTGAGAATGTGGTGGTGCCAAGCCCGCAAATCTTTGATTTACCAGAAAAGGTATTGCAGTTTGGGACAGGGGTGTTGTTGAGAGGCTTACCAGATTACTTTATTGATAAAGCAAACCGCGAAGGCATTTTCAATGGTCGTATTGCAGTGGTTAAATCAACGGGCGCAAATACTGCTGAGTTTGATAGCCAAGATGCTTTGTATACGCTTTGTGTACGTGGTATTGAAAATGGTATACCTGTTTCAGAGAATATCATTTCGTCTGCTATTAGTAGGGTGATTGCTGCTGAAAAAGATTGGCAGTTAATTTTAGAGATTGCCAAATCGGAAGATTTACAAATCGTTATTTCTAATACTACCGAAGTGGGAATTCAATATGTAGAAGAAAACATTCAATTGAATCCACCTAGTTCCTTTCCCGCAAAATTATTAGCGGTACTTTATGAGCGTTATCAAGCTTTCAATGGTCAGGCCAATAAGGGCTTGGTGATTGTAGCAACGGAACTTATTCCTGATAACGGAAAAAAATTGGGTGAAATTGTGCTTAAATTGGCTCATTACAACCAATTGGAAGCAAGTTTTATGGCTTGGTTGGTACAGGCCAATCATTTCTGTAATTCTTTGGTAGATAGGATTGTGCCTGGTAAGCCAGATGCCGAAATCTATGCAGTTTTGCAAGAAGAGTTAGGTTATGAAGATACTTTGCTTGCAATGACCGAACCTTACCGTTTGTGGGCTATTGAAGGAGGTAAACATGTTGCAGAAGTACTTTCTTTTGCAACGGTAGATCAGGGAGTAATCATTGCCGAAGACATTGAAATATACAGGGAGCTAAAAGTACGTTTGCTAAATGGTACACATACCCTAAGCTCGGGTATTGCCTTTTTATTAGGCATTGATACCGTTAAAAATGCGATGAACAATGAATTGATGACCAGCTATATCGAGACCTTAATGGCCAATGAAATAGCTCCAGCAATTCCTTATAAAGTGGATAAAAAGCAAACTGATGCCTTTGCCAACAGTGTTAAAGATCGTTTCGCTAATCCTTCTATCGAGCATTTGTGGACCAGCATTGCATTTCAGTACAGTATGAAGATGAAAATCAGAATACTACCATTACTACTGAATTACTATAAAATATTTAACCAAGTTCCGGCAAATATTGCCCTTGGCTTTGCCGCTTACTTGGCCTTTTCTCGTGCAGAGAGAAAAGAGAACAATCTATATTTTGGTTTGGATAATGGTGCGAGTTATCGGTTAAACGATGACTCTGCACCTTATTTATTTGAAAAATACAGCCAAAATCAAGACAACTTTGTAGAAGAAAATTTAACAGACCAAGCTTTTTGGGGAGCTAACCTGAGTCAATTAGCTGGTTTTGTACCTGCTGTAAAAGCACAATATCAGGCGATTTTAGAAGAGGGGATAGAAGCTGTGTTGACCAAACAAATGTCGGCGCAGCTTAAAGCAATATAAATGAAACAACAAGTATTAAAAGTACATCCAAAAGACAACGTTTTGGTAGCCCTTACTAATCTAAAGGCTGGCCAAATTGTTGGTTATAGGGGTGCCAATTACCAATTGGTAGATGATGTGGATGCCAAGCATAAATTCTATACACAGGATATGCAAGCTGGCAATGAAGTGTATATGTATGGCACTTTGGTAGGTAAAGTTCAGTTTCCAGTAAAATTGGGAACCAGAATGACTACCGATAACCTTAAACATGCTGCTGCACCTTACGAGTTTAGACCCTATCACTACGAATGGCATGCACCAGATGTTTCAAAATTTGAAGGCAGAACCTTTAATGGATACCACCGTTCAGACGGCAAAGTAGGTACAGCCAACTACTGGTTGTTTATTCCAACTGTTTTTTGCGAAAATAGGAACTTGGATGTCATTAAAGAAGCTTTGCACAATGAATTGGGCTATGCAGTAACGGCAAAATATAAAAACTACACTCGTCATTTAGTGGAAGCCTATCAAAACGGTACCGCTATTTCGTCTTTAGATGCACCACTTTCTTTTGGAGAAGCGCAACACGACCGACTTTTCAAAAATATTGATGGCATTAAGTTTTTAAACCATCAAGGTGGTTGTGGCGGAATTAGACAAGACGCTGCTGTATTGAGTAAACTTTTGGCTGCTTATGCCGACCATCCCAATGTGGCGGGCGTAACGGTGTTGAGCTTGGGATGCCAAAACTTGCAACTCACTGATTTTGCTGCCGATTTAAAAGAGCGCAATCCAAATTTTGATAAGCCACTTTTCATTTTCGAACAACAGCAATCGCAGAGCGAAGAAAATATGATTGCGCTAGCCATCAAAAAAACTTTTGAAGGTTTAGTAGAAGCTAATAAAATAGAAAGACAGCCGGCTCCTTTAAATAAAATGAATTTAGGGGTTAAATGTGGAGGTAGTGATGGATTTAGTGGTATTTCTGCCAATCCAGCGGTAGGTTACTGTGCAGATTTGCTAGTGGCTTTGGGGGGTACGGTATTGCTAGCTGAATTTCCCGAACTGTGTGGTGCCGAGCAGAACATGATTGACAGGACGATGGAAGAAGCTTCGGCCAGAAAATTCATGAAACTGATGAGCGCTTATAGCGAAGCCGCTGAAAATGCAGGTTCTGGTTTTCACATGAATCCTTCTCCAGGTAATATTAAAGATGGTTTAATTACCGACGCCATTAAAAGTAATGGTGCAGCCAAAAAAGGTGGAACATCGCCAATTGTGGATGTACTTGATTATACAGAACCCGTTACCAAACCAGGTTTAAACTTGGTTTGTACCCCAGGTAATGACGTAGAAGCTACTACAGGAAAGGCTGCGAGCGGCGCTACCCTGATTTTGTTTACCACCGGCTTGGGAACACCTACAGGTAATCCCATTTGTCCAGTGATCAAAGTAGCCTCTAATAATGCCTTAACCCAACGTATGGGTGATATTATTGACATCAATACTGGGCCAGTAATAGAAGGAGAGAAAACCATTGAAGAAATGGGAGAAGACATTTTGGAATATTGTATTAGAGCTGCCAGTGGCGAAGTGATTCCCAAAGCAGTACTGCTTAACCAAGATGATTTCATTCCATGGAAAAGAGGGGTATCTTTATAGGCGAAAGGCGTATGGCGTTTAACAGCATTGATAGGACAGAGGCTCATCGATAAACGCCAAACACGAAACGCCCTTCGCCAAACTAAAAATTGCCAAAATATAGAAAATGAAACAAATACAAGCAGTACACTCAGAAGATTTCAAGAGTTACGACACCGAGAAAATCAGAGAAAGATTTTTGTTGGACGACTTGAAAGCGACAGACAAAGCGAATTTTGTCTATTCACACTACGACAGAATGATTACTGGATTGATTACACCGGTAAACAGCGTGGTAGATTTAGGTAATTATGATATTTTACGTGCCGAGTATTTCTTGGAAAGAAGAGAGCTGGGCATCATCAACGTAGGTGGTGAAGGTACCATTGTAGCTGATGGAACAAGCTATGATTTAGAAAAGAAAGATTGTTTATACTTAGGTAAAGGTGTTAAAGAAGTGAAGTTTAGCAGTAAAGATAGCGGCAATCCTGCTGTTTTTTATGCCCTTTCAGCGCCAGCGCATACTAGCTATCCTACCACTTTTGCAAGCCATGCAGATGTTTTCTCTGCGGATTTAGGTGCTGTAGAAACCGCTAACGAGCGTCGTATTTCTCGTTATATCCATAAAGATGGTATCCAAAGTTGTCAATTGGTAATGGGCTTAACCTCATTATCAACAGGCTCTATCTGGAATACTATTCCTCCGCATACCCACGACAGAAGAATGGAAGTTTACTTCTATTTCGATGTGGAGCCAGATCAAAGGGTTATCCATTTTATGGGGCAGCCACAACAAACTCGCCACATTGTAATGGCTAACCACGAAGCAGTTTTATCACCATCATGGAGTATCCACTCAGGAGCTGGCACCAAAAACTACAGCTTCATTTGGGGCATGGCAGGTGAGAATTTGGACTATGCAGATATGGACACTTTTGCAGTTGGAGAACTGAGATAAAAGAAATTTGCCTATTTCGTCATTGCGAGCTTTGCGAAGCAATCTTAAAGCGAATAGGATAATTAAATAATTAGCCAGCAAGGCACAAGGCGTACTAAGAGACTTACGAAGTTTAGAAAACTTCGTAAGTCTGTAAGGTAAAAATCATCTTTGCGCTTTTGCGGTAACATACAAATTAACGAATCAAGTGCAGCACACAATGGAACTAATCTTTGCGTGCTTTGCGCCTTTGTGATAAAACATAAAAAATGGAACAATCATTTTCATTAAAAGATAAAGTAATCGTTGTAACAGGCGGTACAGGAATATTAGGCCTTTCTTTCATCAACGCCATTGTTGAGGCAGGAGGTACTGTAGGTATTTTAGGTAGAAACGAAAAAGTAGCCAACGAACGTGCGGATGAAATCAATAAAAACGGTGGTAAGGCCATCGCTTTAATCGCTGATGCCATGAACGAAGAACAGCTGGTTGCTGCTCGCGAGAAAGTATTGGCAGCTTATGGTAAAATTGATGGTTTGGTAAATGCCGCAGGCGGTAACATGCCTGATGGTGTATTGCAACCAGACGAAAACATTTTCGAAATGAAAATGGACGGTATGAAAACCGTGTTGGACCTGAACCTTTGGGGAACTTTAATTCCTACGCAGGTTTTTGGTAAAGCCATTGCCGAAACAGGAAGAGGAAGCATCGTGAACATTTCTTCGATGAACTCAAAAAGAGCCATTACCAAAGTTTTGGGCTACAATATGGGCAAAGCAGCGGTAGATTGCTATACCCAATGGTTTGCGGTTGAATTAGCTAACCGTTATGGCGATAAAATCAGAATGAATGCCTTGGCACCAGGCTTCTTTTTAACAGAGCAAAACCGCAATTTATTAACTACACCTGATGGTGGTTATACCCCAAGAGGTGGTGCGGTAATCAATCAAACACCATTTAAACGTTTTGGTAACCCTGATGAATTAAAAGGAGCTTTGGTTTGGCTGCTAAGCGACGCTTCTCAATTTGTTACAGGTGCCATGATTTGTGTAGATGGAGGCTTCTCTATTTTCGGGGGAGTGTAGTTAGTTGTTTCGTTGATTAGTTTTTTGGTTTTTTAGTTAAAAATCTATTATGCCAATAACAATTGAAGTTCAATTATCTAAAGTATTTCTGTAAAAAAAATAATAACTGGTTTAAGGGTTTGATTTGCATGTCATCTAAACAACAAATCAACCAAACAACCAAATAACCAAAAGTATAAATGAAACAGTTTTTAGACGAGAATTTTTTATTGCAGACGGAAACCGCAAAAACTTTGTATCATCAGCATGCAAAGCATATGCCCATTATTGATTACCACAATCACTTAATTCCTGAGCAAATTGCAGAAGATAAACAGTTCGAGAATATTACCCAGGTTTGGTTATATGGCGACCACTATAAATGGCGTGCCATGCGTACCTTCGGGATTGACGAGTACTATATCACTGGTGGTGCTTCCGACTGGGAAAAATTTGAAAAGTGGGCTGAAACCGTTCCTTATACTTTAAGAAATCCATTGTATCATTGGACACATTTGGAGTTGCAACGTTATTTTGATGTTTACGATTTGCTTTCGCCAGCAACGGCCAAGAAAATTTGGGACGAATGCAACGCCAAGCTGCAAACCAAAGCATACAGCGTTTTAGGTTTATTGAAAAAAATGAACGTAAAAACCCTGTGTACTACTGATGATCCTTTGGATAACCTAGCTTATCATCAGCAAATTAAAGCTAGTGGAATTGATCTAGTAGTGTTGCCAGCTTTCAGACCTGACAAGGCGATGAATGCTGATGATACTGTGGCGCTGAACCAGTACATTGATAAATTGGCAACCATTGTTGAAAAGCCAATTGCCAACTATCAGGAGTATTTGGCCGCGTTGAAATCTCGTCATGATTTCTTTGTAGAAAATGGTGCCTCAGTTTCTGACCACGGTTTAGAACAGATTTATGCTGAAGACTACACCGAAGAAGAAGTAGCCCAAATTTTCCTTAAAATAAGAAACGGCGAAAGCATCACTGCAGAAGAGAATCTTAAATTCAAATCAGCAATGCTATTCACTTTTGCCATTTGGGATCACGAAAGAGGCTGGGTGCAACAATATCACTTGGGAGCTATCCGCAATAACAACGATCGTTTATTGTCTAGTTTAGGGCCAGATACAGGTTTCGATTCTATCGGTGATTTTTCACAAGGCCGACAATTGGCTAGATTTTTAAATAAGCTAGATGCCAATAACCAATTGGCTAAAACCATTTTGTATAACTTAAATCCTGCAGATAACGAGTTAATGGCTACTATGATTGGTAATTATCAAGATGGTACCGTAGCTGGTAAAGTGCAATGGGGTTCGGGTTGGTGGTTCTTAGATCAAAAAGACGGCATGATCAAGCAAATCAATGCTTTATCAAATATGGGATTATTAAGCCAGTTTGTAGGAATGTTAACCGATTCTAGAAGTTTCTTGTCCTTTCCACGTCACGAATATTTCCGTAGGATCTTATGTGACCTGTTCGGTACCGACATGGAAAACGGTGAAATTCCGAATGATATGAAATTGGTTAGCCAATTAATTGAAAATATTTGTTATAACAACGCAAAAGCCTATTTTAGCTTTTAATTGAAGAAATCATGGTCAAAATTCGTTCGAGAACTCACCGCGACCATGACATTTTACACCGTTAAAAAACAAATTACTAGCTAAATGAAAGTTTTAAGTTTTGGGGAATTACTGTTGCGCATTTGTCCTGATGTTGATGGACAATGGTTGGCAGATAATGAACTACCTTTTTATGTTGGTGGCGCAGAATTGAACGTGGCCACCGCATTGGCACTTTGGGAAGTCCCATCTGCCTATTTTTCGGCATTGCCAGACAATTTCATGTCCGAGCAAATCCTCAACTACGTGAACAAGTGCAACATCGATTCGTCGAGAATGCAATTGAGTGGTGATCGCTTGGGACTGTATTATTTGCCAAAAGGGAAGGACCTCAAAAATGCAGGCGTAATTTACGACAGAGCAAATTCTTCTTTCGCTAGTATCCAGCCCAATACCCTAAACTGGGACGAGATTTTTAAAGATGTGTCTTGGTTCCATTTCAGCACAATTTGCCCAGCCTTAAATCAAGATGCGGCAGATATCTGCTTAGAAGCTGTGAAAGCAGCTGATGAAAGAGGAATCACCATTTCTATTGACTTGAACTACCGAGCTAAACTTTGGAAATATGGTAAAGAACCTATTGATATTGTTCCTGAATTGGCTAAATATGCTGATTTGATCATGGGCAATATTTGGGCTGCCGAAAGAATGTTAGGCATTACTTTACCAGCAGACATTGTAGCTATTGATACCAAAGAGAACTATCTTAAACAGGCAGAAATTACCTCTAAGGAAATCATCAACAAGTTCCCAAAATGTAAGCACGTAGCCAACACCTTTAGGTTTGATTATATGCAAGGCATCAGGTATTATACCACGCTGTTTACCAGCAACCAATTGTTTGTATCTAAAGAATATCTTTCAGAGAAGATTTTAGATCGTGTGGGTAGTGGCGATTGCTATATGGGAGGTTTGATCTATGGATTTTACAACCAACATGAGCCACAGCAGATTTTAGAATTTGCCACCGCTGCCGCTTACAACAAACTGTACATCCCTAGCGACTGTACCACTGCAACTGTTCAAGACGTTCACCAAACCATTGCCCAACATGACTAAGAATAAAGAAACCGCTATACAAGCCATCCAACAACAAGGATTATTACCATTGTTTTATTATGAAGACGCTCAAATCAGTTTAGAGATCATCAGGGCTCTTTATAAGGGAGGTGTTCGTGTTTTTGAATATACCAACAGGGGAGAAGCTGCTTTAAGCAATTTCAAATTCATTAAAGAAGCTTTGAAAACCGAAATGCAAGATTTGTTTTTGGGCATTGGTACTATTAAAACAGCAGCACAGGCTCAGGATTTTATCAATGCTGGTGCTGATTTTATCGTTTGCCCAATTGTAAACCCTGAGGTAGCTAAAGTAGCTCATGAAGCAGGTTTGCTTTGGATTCCTGGTTGTATGACTCCAACAGAAATTAATTTGGCACAGCAGCATCAAGCAGGTATCATTAAGTTATTTCCTGCCAATGTACTAGGGCCAGATTTCCTTTCTTCTATCAGAGAACTTTTCCAAGGTCAGTTATTTGTACCAACAGGCGGGGTAGAGATTGAAGAAAACAATATTGCCAGCTGGTTTAAAGCAGGTGTTTGTGCCGTAGGCATGGGCAGCAAATTAGTAAGCAAATCAATTATCGAAAAACGAGATTACGAAACATTACAATCATTAACCACCAAAACCTTTGAAATTATTAATAAAGTGAGAGCATAAGTTTTCAGTTAACAGTTTTCACTTTTACAGTTAACCAAATTAGACCATTAACCAAAAACCAAAATGAACCAAATCAAACCAAGTAGCTACCGATGGACCATTTGTGCGCTGTTGTTTTTTGCAACAACCATCAATTACCTCGATAGGCAAGTACTTTCATTAACATGGAAAGATTTTATTAGTCCAGAATTCCATTGGACCAATAACGACTATGGAAATATAACTGCATTGTTTTCTATATTTTACGCCATTAGCATGTTGCTTGCAGGTAGGTTTGTGGATTGGATGGATACCAAAAAAGGTTTTCTTTGGGCCATTGGAATCTGGTCAATAGGTGCTGTTCTACATGCTTTTTGTGGTATTGCTACTTCGGGAATCATCACAGGAAATTGGTTTGTAGGTTTTGAAGGTGCTAAACACGCCATTGAAACCGTTAACGATGTGGCCTTGATCATCAATGTAAGTGTAACCCTATTTATCTTCGCCCGTTTTGTATTGGCGGTAGGTGAGGCAGGTAACTTTCCAGCAGCCATTAAAGCTACTGCCGAGTATTTTCCTAAAAAGGATAGGGCTTTGGCCACCAGTATCTTTAATGCGGGTGCTACTATTGGAGCACTATGTGCACCGCTTACCATTCCTGTAATTGCTAAATACTATGGCTGGGAAATGTCGTTTATTATTATTGGAGCCTTGGGTTTTGTATGGATGGGATTTTGGATATTCCTTTATAAAAAACCTGAAGCCAATGCTAAGGTAAATGCAGGTGAATTGGCCTATATCAATCAGGATGAAGAATTACAGGTACAAGTAGAAGCATTGCCTACTGACAATCAAAAAGTATCTTTTGCCAAATGCTTTAGCTATAAACAAACTTGGGCTTTTGTATTTGGTAAATTTATGACTGACGGCGTTTGGTGGTTCTATTTGTTCTGGATGCCAGCCTATCTATCAGAAGTTTATCATATCAAATCATCTGATACCGAAGGACAATTGGCTATTTTCGTTTTGTACGCCATCACTTTACTATCCATTTTTGGAGGTTGGTTGCCTAGTTATTTCGTAGATAAAAAGAAAATGAACCCTTACGAAGGAAGAATGAAAGCCATGTTGATTTTTGCTTTCTTCCCTCTTTTGGCACTGCTAACGCAACCTTTGGGATATATTTCTTACTGGATTCCGGTAATTTTAATCGGAATTGCAGGAGCAGCGCACCAATCTTGGTCGGCAAATATCTTTTCTACCATTGGCGATAGCTTTCCTAAAAAAGCCATTGCTACCGTAACAGGTATCGGTGGTTTGGCTGGTGGGGTAGGTTCTACTTTTATCAATAAATTTTCGGGCTGGTTGTTTGACCATGCCGAACAAACCCAAATGAAATTTATGGGTTTCCAAGGAATTGAAGCGGGCTATTTCATCATTTTCTCTTTCTGCGCAGTAGCTTATTTAATTGCTTGGGTAGTGATGAAATCACTGGTGCCTAAAATGAAAATTATTCAACTTTAAATAGATATATCCTCTCTTTAACCACGAGGGGATATATTATTGAAACTAAAATCTAGTAAATCTATAAACTAAGTAATAAATAAAAACAACCATGTCCCTAAACCTTGAAAATCTGTTTCCCACCGAATCAGATGTTCCTGCCGAGTATGCACTCGAAGGACCTTTAGACCAGCGTAGCTATCTCTCCAATGGAGATATGTTAACTTGGTCGGGAGATGTGCACACTGTACTATCTCCAATTTGTATCAAAACCCCAAAAGGCTTGGAGCGAAAGCTGATTGGCACTTATCCGCTTTGTGGAGAGAAAGAAGCGCAGATTGCTTTAGATGCTGCCGTACACGCTTATAATAACGGAAGAGGCGAGTGGCCTACCATGAGCGTAGCACAGCGTATTGAATGCGTAGAAAAGTTCACCCGCGACATTATGGAGAAGAAGCAGGAAGTGGTGAAGCTCATCATGTGGGAAATTGGTAAAACCTATGGCGACTCGGTAAAAGAATTTGACAGAACCATCGAATACATCAATGCCACCATTGATGCCTTAAAAGATATCGACCGTAAATCTGCTGGTTTTACCATTGAGCAGGGTATTGTAGCGCAAATACGCCGTTCACCATTGGGTGTAGTGCTTTGTATGGGGCCATTTAACTATCCATTAAATGAAACCTTTACCACACTGATCCCAGCTTTGATCATGGGTAATACCATTTTATTTAAACCGCCTAAACATGGTACTTTATTGTTTTACCCTTTGTTAAAAGCATTTAGAGACAATTTCCCTAAAGGCGTGGTGAATACCATTTACGGCCGTGGCAATAAAATTATTCCAGGTTTAATGGAGTCGGGTAAAATTAATGTACTTACCCTTATTGGTTCTAGTAAAGTGGCCAATGAGCTTAAAAAAATGCACCCTAAAGTAAACCGCTTGCGTGCTATTTTAGGATTAGATGCCAAAAATGCCGCTATTATTACGGCCAATGCCGATTTGAAACTGGCTGTACAAGAAACCGTATTGGGCTCATTATCGTTTAATGGCCAACGTTGTACCGCTTTAAAAATCATTTTTGTACATAAAAAGCATGTGGATCAGTTTGTAAAAGAACTGTCTGCCGAGATTGCCAAACTCAAATTTGGAATGCCTTGGCAAGCGGGCGTGTCGCTAACGCCATTGCCTGAGCCTCAAAAGCCGGCCTATTTGCAGGAGCTGATTGATGATGCTGTGGCTAAAGGAGCACAGGTAGTGAACGAAAATGGGGGACAGGCTAAAGAATCCTTTGTTTACCCTGCGGTGGTTTATCCGGTAACCAAAGAAATGAAGTTGTACACCGAGGAACAATTTGGTCCCGTAATTCCTGTAGTTACTTTTGATGACATTGAAGAACCAATCAATTACTTAATTGAGTCTACCCACGGACAGCAGGTGAGTATCTTCAGTAATGCCAACGAAGAGGTGGCTGCTTTAATTGATCCGATTGTAAATCAGGTGAGTAGGGTAAACATCAATTGTCAATGTCAGCGAGGACCAGATGTTTTTCCATTTACGGGAAGAAAAGATAGTGCAGAAGGAACGCTTTCGGTGGTGGATGCCTTGAGAGCTTTTTCAATCCGTTCGCTGGTGGCTACCAAACTTAACGATAATAACAAGCAATTATTGAATGAAATTATCGACGGGCACAACTCAAATTTCTTGAGTACCAAGTACTTGTTTTAGGTTGTAGACCCCTTGAGCGAATCTAATTGTAACATTCATGTGTCAATTAAAAAAAAAGAAATAATATTTTCATAAATATTATAGATTTTGAAAAAATGTTTTTACATTTGGGCTTACCCTTTCGGGGGTATGTTTTTCATAGGTAGATGTAGGGTCAGGAACTAGTTTCTTGGCCCTTTTTTATTTAATGCCTTTTTCTTGCTTTGAGAGCCATATTGAGAGGTTTTTCTGTTGCCCTTTATTAATCTATACTGGTCTTATCCTTTTGAACTTTATAAAGAGGAGGCGGTAACTCTAAAGCATCCGATACTGATAAAATTTATATCCTTGATTATGAAGTGGATATTTATTAAATATTAAAAAACGATATCTTTTTTTAAAAATGATTTGAATGATTAGTTAATATTCCTATATTTGCACCTCCTTAGAACGAAGGAAGATTCCGTAGCTCAGCTGGTAGAGCATTACACTTTTAATGTAGTGGTCCTGGGTTCGAATCCCAGCGGGATCACAGAAAGCCTCACAGAAATGTGAGGCTTTTTCGTTTTCATACTTTTTGGATTTTAGATTATGGAGTCTCATAGTAAAGATGCGGCCGAGCAATTTAGCTTTTGCATTTAAGTCAACGCTCCATTGCGATAGTTAGGTAACTATATCAGATAGGGAAAGAAACCGACCTTGGCAGACTAGGGATTCAAAAGAAGAAAACCCTTAAATGCAAAAAGGGATAGCATATCCATGCTACCCCTAAATAAGATTTGCGCTACTAGCGATTTGACCAGTCTTTTGGCTAGCGCCAGTACTTAATTTATTTTCCTGCCGTTTCCGTAGGGAAATATTATCGCCTGATCAGCTTTCTAAGCTCCACTGTTTCACTTCCAATGAACTTTACCACATATATTCCTGCCTGGTAACTGCTAAGCGAAATCACTTTAGTATTTTCTCTATCCCCGATTCCGATTTTCTGCAATATCCTGCCATTTAAATCTATGACCTGTAATTGATTGAAGGTCGCTGCGCTGAAGGATAGCGTAACGAGGTCGTCGGTAGGGTTCGGATAAAGTTGTATGTCAGAGGTTGGAAAACTGAAATTTACCGTCCTGATGCCCAGCTCTTTAGTTTTTCCATCATTGTCTATCTGTATCAGCTTATAGTAATTTGTGCCATTGACAGGTTGTTTATCGGTGAAAGAATAGATTTGAGGTTTGGCATCTGAGGCAAGGGAAGCCTTTACTTCACCAATTTTAACAAATGCGACATCTTCTGGTCTTTCAGTTTTTTGCTTTGAGCTTTCCGCTCTCCAAACTTCAAACCCCTTATTTCTATCCTCATCAGCCGTAACCCAATTCAATAGTGTATAATTTCTATCCGCCTTTGCAGTAAAAGAAATCAAGGAAACAGGTAATACCGCCTCTTGAGTGATGTTGAGTGTATAGGTTTTGGTGGTAGTGCCGTCCTGAGCAGTTATTATAACGGTAATGGTATTTAGGCCAGCACTTAATGTAATGCTGCCTGACGCGTTTCCACTGGTTACCGGGCTGCCATTAACGGTAATGGTTGCGTCGCTTTGTGCAACCGTTGCCATTACCTTTAGGCTAGTTGCCGTTACAGTAGCGGTGTAGGTGGTGGTACCTGCTGCAAAAACCGGCGACAAAGCGCCTTCGGTAATGCTCAGCGAAGCCAAATCTGCATTGGCAGAGCCGGCCCTTGTTACCGTAACGGTGTAAGTTTTGGTAGTCGTGCCATCTTGTGCCGTAACCTTAACCTCAATCGTATTTGTCCCCACATTTAACGAAAAAGAGGGACTTTCGTTGCCACTTGTTACCGAGGCGTAAGCTGCGCCATTTATCCTCATTTGTACGGTTGCGTTGACTTCGTTAACGGTTGGTGTTACGGTGATGGAGGTACTTGCATTGTCCACAGTTGCGCTATAAGTCTCTGATTCCGCTGCAAAAACAGGCGATAAAGTACCTGAACTTAAGGTTAAGCTGCTCAACGTAGCATCGCTAGATGCCAATGTGGTCACATTTGTAGGATTGACTTGTGTAGGTTCTGTTAAATATTGCTCGTAACCGCCAGAGTTACTGTTATATTCCACCACCATCACACGGTAGGTGGTGCCAGGCTTTAAGTTGGTAGCAGTTAAAGTATTGTTTGTTCCATTATAAATGCAGTACCAGCCGCTTGTGCCAATTTGTGTGCCGTTACCAAATGTAGCACTGGCAGTGTAAGCAGTATTTACCACAGGGGCTGGCGTCCCGCTGTTGCCCTCCAACATAAACACGGCACGACGGCTGCCATTGCCCCTAATCCACACCAGGCTGGCTGAATTAGTTGATGTATTGTAAAAAAAAAGCGAAGTTGCCTGTGTTGTTGGTGGTGCAATACCGTTCCTGAAAACAGAAATGGTACGCTCGTCGGTATTATCGGCATAATTGGCTACCACAATATCCTGCCTGCCATCGCCATCCAAATCGGCCACAGCCACGCCCCAAGGGGTATCGCCCGTAGGCAAATCAACTTTTGTCGCAAAGCTACCGGCATCAATACTTCCAGATGAGGACGTGTTACGTAGAATAGAAGCCGAGTTGCCCCCGTAGTTGCTGGTGACCAGCTCTGGTTTGCCGTCGCCGTCCAAATCGCCTACCGTTAGGGCGCTTGGGTTGACACCTGTGGTGAAGTCTACTTTATTGGCAAAGCTGGAAGCATCAATCAAAGCCCCAGGACTAATGTTGTTCCTAAAAACCGATATGGTATTGTCGGCCTGGTTAAGGGCGGCGAGATCAGGCTTACCGTCGCCATCAAAATCAGCAGCCACAATAGCGGCGATCTTAGCCGGAGCAGAACTGCCCGAAACAAAATCTATTCGCGATGAAAGTGAAAAAGTACCAATCTCAGACTGGTTCTGGATGACACTGATAACATTACTGCCATAGTGTGCCACGGCGATATCAGGCTTGCCATCACCATTGAAATCTTGAACAACAATACTGTACGGTGTTGCACTTACAGTGATGCCCTGTGCAGGTACGGCATTAAAAGCACCATTTAGGGAGCTTACATTACGGTAGGTAAGCAAAGTATTGTTGCTAGATGAACTTGTGACCACGTCATTTAATCCATCGCCATCAAAATCTGCAATGGCAATGGCCCTAATGTTGGGATGGAGCGTAGTGATATCCACCTTCGTAGCAAACCCAATAGTACCCGCCGAGGAGTTGTTGATGAACACTGAAAAACTGTTGCTACCGGCGTTTACCACAGCGATATCAGGCTTGCCATCGCCATTCAAATCGCCTACAGCGATATTTACGGGACTGGTGCCGGTGGTAAAATCTGCCTTATCAGTAAAACTGCTTGCATTTATACTGCCCGTTGCTGAAGTATTGCGGAAAACAGATATGGTGTTGGCGGCAAAATTGGCTACAACTAAATCGGGCTTGCCATCGCCATCGAAGTCGGCAATTACGGGAGAAATAGGGCGCATACCCGTGCTAAATTTTTGTTGTGGCACAAAGTTAATCAGCCCATTGGGATAGGTCACCGCAAAAGGCGTGTTTGCCGTACGGCCTATGCCTGTACTTAAATCTGTAAGGCTGATATTTTTAAAGCTGCCACTTGCCGGGGCCGTAACGGTAACACTGGTGGGTGTTGCCGCTGTAACATTGCCTTTTACAGTACCGAAAAATACGACGTTATTGTTTGGTCCTGTATTAAAATTGGTACCCGTTAGGGTAACCACTGTGCCCGCAGGCCCTTTTATTGGCGATACGGAAGTAAGAGTGGGCACCAGGGTATTTTTATATACCATTACCGAGCCGGTGGAAGCATTGTTGGTTACGGCCACATCAGGCTTTCCATCGCCATCAAAATCGGCAAGGGCAACGCCACCATTTGTTGGGGCAAAGTAAAACCTGCTTTCGACTAAATCTGGTGTTACACCATTGGTTCTGGGAAAAGATGCCGAAGTAAGTGAATTGCGTATAATGGCCAAGCTTTTTGAACCAGTGATGACAATATCGGGCTTGCCATCGCCATCCATATCATTAATGGCAAGGCTTTCGGGTACATTATCTGTTAATAAATAAGCATAATTAAACTCGATGGTATTAGAAGTTGAGATATTTCTGTGAACAATGGTATGGGTTCCTATAACCACAAGATCGTTTGTGCCATCGCCATCCATATCTGCTACCGCCAATTGCTTGGGGTTGGGCGAGGTGGCTATGTAAGGCTGCGTGGTAAAAGAGAAAGCAGTTGTACCTGTATTCTGTATCAGGTACAGTCGGGCATTTGCATTGTTGATGACGGCGATATCCGGCTTGCCATCACCATTTAGATCGGTTGCCACAATGCTGTTTATGAGAACGCCAAGGCTAATGGTAGCCAATGGGCTGCTCGAAAAATTTAAAGAGTAACCACTTGTGGTGTTGGAGTAAATAGCAACCCTGTCTCCGTTAGAGGGTACGATGGCAATATCTGGCTTGCCATCCATATTAAAATCGGCTACAACCATATTGTTAATGCTAGTAGCTATCGAAATATCAAGCTTAGCAAAGTCGGGTGTACCTACCGATGAAATATTTACAAAAATGGAAATCTTTGCTGCCCCGGCATCGCCAACTACTACATCGAGTTTACCATCGCCATTCATATCGGCCACGGCCAGATGGGTTGGGGTAACACCGCCGGTAGCAAAAATAATCGGCGTGGCAAAAATGCTGTTGTTTGCATTATCTGGTGTGGTATTTTTAAGCACAGCTATGCCCAAACCATTGGTTACGATCAGATCAGGCTTGCCATCGCCGTCCATATCGCCTACTGCGGTTTTACGTGCATTAGAACTACCAGTGGTAAAAGTATTGGCAGGCTGTAGACCTATTTTGCCGTCGGCACGGGTCACCGCAAAAGGGCTGTGTGAAAAAGCCTGTGTTCCATTTGTTCTGATGACGTTAATGGGTTGGTGCGTGCTGCCCTTAGGTACGGTTACCGTTAAGTTGGTTTTTGTTGCGGCAGTTACCTTGGCCTTGGCTGTGCCAAAGTAAACGGTGTTAAAGGATAGGTTTGTACTAAAGTCACTGCCGTTAATCGTCACGGTGCTGCCAGCTTCACCGCTTTTGGGCGTAAATGTGATCAACGTGTTGCTGGAGGTTACCGCGACCGGGTTGCCTGTGGCAGTATTTGTAGAATATTTCTCCTGTCCGGGTATATCATTATATTCCAGCACCATGGTGCGGTAGGTTTGGTTGGCACCCAGCCCTGTTACATCAACAGAAGAACCTGTCCCGTTGTACACACAATACCAGCCGCCAACATCACTGCCCCGTGAATAGGAAGCGTCGGCAGTATAGCTGGTGTTATCTGCCGGGCTTGGATACGCAAAGGCGTTCAGGCTACGCATAAAAACCACCCTTTTGCTACCGTTGCCGTTGGTCCAGCTAACGGTGGTAGTGCTGTTGGTAGTGTTACTGAAGCGTACATTACTGGCCTGTACCGTGGGTGCAGAATCACTGCTCCGTAGAACGGATATTGTCCTTTCGTCTGTACCATCACTGTAGTTGGCTACCGCGATGTCGGGACTGCCATTGCCGTCCACATCGCCAATAGATGCACCCCAAGGATTGTTACCAGTGGGAAAATCATTTTTAGTAGTGAAGCTGATGGTGGTACCCGTGCCGTTGTTCAGTAAGATGGATATGTTGTCGCTACCGAAATTGGTGGCCAACAGGTCTGGCCTGCCATCGCTATCTAAGTCGCCAACGGCCAAAGCACTGGGTGATGTGCCTACGGGAAGGTTAACAATGGCGGTGAAGTTGGCCATCCCGTTGTTGCGCAAAATACAAATATGGGCTGAAGTCTGGGTCAATACCGCTAGGTCTGGAAAGCCATCACCATCAAAATCGGCAGCGGCCAAGGCTTGCGGGGCAATTCCTCCTGCACTAAAATTTACGCTGCCTGCAAAGGCCATTAATGACCCAGAAGAATAGTTTAAATACACCGATACGTTGTTGTCGCCACGATTGGCTACGGCTACGTCAGGCTTGCCATCGCCATTAAAATCGGCCGCAACCACACCAAAAGGCGATGCGCCAGTGGCCACAGTGAATACCTTTGAAAGGCTAATGGTTCCTCCAGTTGTACTTGCATTTTTATAGATAGACAGTTGCGAAGTGCCGGGGCTTACGGCGGCCAGATCGTTTTTGCCGTCCCCGTCGAAATCAGCAATGGCAAGGCTGCGCATCCCGATGTCGGACGGCAGAGAAGTTTCTCTGACCAGGCTCGATGAGCTGATTGCTCCGGCGGTTGCCGTGTTCCTGAAAACTGTGAGCTCCGAAGCGCTAGCGTTGGCTACCACAATATCAGGCCTGCCATCGTTGTTCAGATCGCCCACGGCCAAAAACACTGGGCTGCCCGCTGTGGGGAAATCGACCCTTTCTGCGAAGCTGGCCGCGCCGAAACCTATCCCCGGTGCAGAGGTGTTGAAGTAGACGGATATGCTGAGGGCATTGAAATTGGCCACTACAATATCGTTTTTGCCATCTCCGTCTATATCGACAATAACGGGTGAAATGGGACTCTTGCCAGTATTAAATTTTTGCTGTGACTGAAAATTGACCGAGCCAACTTGCGCCGATGCCTTAAAGGTTGTAAAAAAGACCAGTAAAATCAGGGCTTGAGTGACCATGGCCTTGGGGGATAATGATTTTGCTGAACGTAGAAATGTAGTCATATAATGGTTGTGTTATTGGTAGTTCAAAAGCTTAACGCAATCTATAGGAATCAGTAGTCCTGTGCCAATGAGTGGTAATCTCGAACAGGGGATAATTTTATTGCCATTGCGCAATGTTTCGTTGCACGGCAAACTTAGAGGAGAAATGGCGCTCTGGCGTCAAAATGGAGGTCATCAAAAAGGTCATCAATTTGGCTTTTTGCCTAGTTTCGATGGCCTGGGGATGCAGAAATCCTAGTCCGGACGGGTATGGGTTATGCGCCTATGGCAAAGATGGCAGCGCTAGTTGTTTTTACATTGCTTTCGGGGCAAGGGGCTTTGAGACTTGGTCTGTGCCAGGAAGAGTTTTTTGGCATTCCGGTGCGGCACAACAAAACCTGATTTACACCTTTCCGATTACATCCTTAAAATCGGTATCGTTGTGCAGGCCTATCTTTTTGCGCAGGCGATAGCGGCTGTTCTTCATCGATTCGTAGGATATGCCCGACAGGGCGGCTGCTTCCTTGACGCTGATGTTCAGCCGGCTGAACGCTAGGATACGCTCATCGGCTTCGGTAATATCGGGAAAATGGCTGCGCAACTTAATGAAGAAGCCGGGGTGTACCTTATCGAACAGGCGTTTGTACTCTTCCCAATCCTCGCGAGTAAGTATGCGGCTGTTGGCCAGTTTACTCAAGGTCTGGTCATCAGCTTTACCTGTTTGCAGCAACTGCTGCTGTAGGCCATCTATCAGCTGGTTTTTTTCCATCAAGCTGGCGGTGTGGCGTTCCAATAACTGGCGGTTGGTCGCCAGTTCAAGTCCCGCTTTTTGCAACGCTATATCAGCCACTTCCTGTTTGAGCAGCAAAGCCCGGTGGCGGTTCTTATAGGAACGGTAGAATAGGAATAGGGAAAGGCCCAGCAGCACGGCCACTGCAATAAGGGCATTGCGCATAAGGTTGGCATTCTGCAGCTGTAGGGCGGTTTCCTTGAGTTGACGCCCCTTGCGTTCCGACTGGTATTTAACCTCCATTTCTTCAAACCTGCGCAGCGTTTCGGCGTTCAGTAAGCTGTCCTTGACGTGCCAGTATAGGGTTTGGTATTGGTGCGCCAGTTTGTAGTTGCCGGTTTGCTGGTAAATGGTATTTGCCAAACCGTAAACCAAATTCATCATTTGATAATTGGGATCGGCCTCTTGCTTTAACAAACTTTCGGCTTCGTGTAGATGCAGCAGGGCTTTGCTGGTATTGCCGCTAATGCTATAGTACTCTCCCAATGCGAAATTTACACCCTGTTTAACATAAAGTGAGATGGCACTAGGGTGTTGATTGGTAAGGCGGTAGGCTTGTTGTAGGTATGAAAAATACTTTGGTTTGTTATTAAGGTTTTTGTAGGTGTAGGCCAAGTTGGCGTACAAATTGGCTTGCGTATCGTAATCGGCAGTGTTTTTGACGAAGTCGATACCTTCACTAAAAACAGCGATGGCCTTCTGTTGAAATTCTGGCCGCTTGGTATCCGTACCATAACTGTTGAGCAGATCGCCATAGTTGATGTAGGCTACGGCCAATGCCGCTTGCTTTTCGGTACTGTCTGTCTGAAGTGCCTTTAGGGCATGTATGGCTTGCTGAGCATACTGTAGTCCCTTTTGGGTATTAGGCAGGTTTCCTGGATGGTACAGATCAATGTAGAGTGCGGAAATGTTGTTGAGCAGAAATGCCCGTTCTTTCTGCAGACCCTGGTCTTCGGCAACTTTTAAGGCTTGTAGATAGCTTTTTAGCGCATCCTGATAGCTGTTTTTGCGGTAGTATGTTTCCGCTTGTCTTTTCAGGCTATCACACCAATGTAGTGCTTTTCTAGTTTGTGGGGCAGGTTGCTGCCCTTGGTAGGCCTTTGCCGTGGTGGCCAACAGTAAGCAGATCACAACAATGCGGACAGGGCAGGATATCATAAAGGCTCAGCTTTTCCAGTAAAAGCCACTAAAATACATAAATAGTAGTTAATCCCTGTAGGATTTTTAAAAGAGGGGAATGATGGCAGCTACGGGCTTACTTTTCGTTTTTATGCCGTTTTGGACTTTGATGGAATGGGCTGATTTAAGGTTTTCTTACTAAAGGCACTAGCCGAGCATTTAAACTTTGTATATTTTCAACCGTTGTTTATGTACATAGAGCAAAACATTGTTGGCAAGTTCATAAGGTGTGTTCAAATCCCTTTTTAAATGTATTTTTCGCTTAATGTAGGCTATGTTGTACATTTCAAAACTTTCGGGAAATACCAAGATGATCTCATCACGATGTGTCAAAAAGATTTTTTCTATATTACGTTGTTCAATTGATAATTGAATTTTAAACACTACCTCGCTATTGAATTTTTTTTCACTTAATGTTCTTATGTTTATTTCTATACCTTCTTTTTCCCATAAGCTCGTTATATAGGCAATCTTTTTACCATCTTCGCTAAAAACATGGTAAGATCCCCAATCATCTACCTTAGATTTAAAGATAAGCTTTGGATTGATATCGCCGTTGATTTCAAATACACAGAAAGTACCTCGAGGGGATTGTCCATCCTTGTCGAATATAACAATGGCGTAGAGGTTTTTTGCAGGTGAGGCAAAACTCGAGCACCTGTTTTCTGTATATCGTATGTAACTA
>Ga0206117_100209_pt1 | contig 88739 bp, 47 predicted proteins | sample 3A5Ametagenome_FD_177997 | JGI IMG/M metagenome (GOLD analysis project Ga0206117, IMG submission 177997) | Enriched microbial communities from leaf-cutter ant dump, University of Wisconsin, Madison, United States - 3A5A | ecosystem: Environmental > Terrestrial > Nest > Insects nest > Nest dump... | reverse complement strand
CGGATCAAGAAGCATAGCCGGCCTTCTTCTGCATGTCTCCGGCCACGGCGTCGAACACGGTCCGACGCTTGCGCGACCATTGGATCGGGCGCTTCGACGGGTCGAAGCCTTCGGGTTTCCTGACGGGAGTCCAGCTGACCTCGCCGTTGCTGCGCGAGGCGCGGGACGATCCCAGGATGGGCAAGTCGCCGATCCGCTCGAACGGATAGCGCCCTTCGTCCAGTTTCAAAAAGCGCATCAGGTCGCGGGCCGTACCGTCGGGGGCGGCGACCGCGTCCTCGAAGCGGACCAGCCGGCAGGCGTCGGTGCTCATCCGGCTCTGCGCCTCCAGTGCCGCCTCGGTGCCGAAGCTCCATTCCCGGCAGACATCGGCGAAGGTCCGGCCCAGAAAGCGCAGCGGCCAGGTGTCGATGGTCGACTGCACCGCACGCTTGCCGTCGCGCAGCACGATCAGGCAGCGCTCCGTCGGGAACAGGTAGGGGAAATAACGCATCATCCGGGTGTGGGGCGACTTGATCACCACCGTCTTGTCCGCCGAAAATTCGGCTTCGATCCGGCGCAGGAAGCCGCTGACCATATAGCAAAAAGCTTCCAGATCGCTAAACGACTCCCGGTTGCGCCGATAAAGACGCAGGAAGCGCTCCTCGTAGAGACGCGCGTCCTCCAGCGTGTTCAGAAAGGGAAGCTCACGGATGCCATAGGGGTTGACCACCACGTCGGGGTGCAACTCCAACAGGCTCTGGAGATAGTTGGTGCCGCTGCGCGGCATCACCCCGTGCAGGAAGACGATGCGCGGCGCATGGCGGGAAGCCGCAGCCACACCGACGCCATCCTCCCGCGGCAGGGCGCGGACAGACTGCGCCACCGATCTCAGATGACGGGCGTTCTCTTCCGCGAACCAGGGATCGAAGAAGCTCGATCGCTCGGTGCTGGGAAGTCGAAGAAGCCGTTTTCCGACAAATCCGATCTCTTTCTGAAGACGATGAACCGCACCATCCCCGAAATGATTTCGTAATGACGCGGCGTAATGATCGGTTGTCAGGGTTTTTTCATTCCAGAACACGACAGTCTCCTTTTGCCTCACCTCTGCACTTGGCACATCGTTTTTCCCGGAATTCGACGATCTGGGCGTCGCTCCTGCAGATCGGGCAACTCCTGCTTCTCAGATCTTGTTATGGTCGCATCGATTGAGCTTTTTTAGTTCTAATCAGGATCTAACCCCAGGGGCTTACAAACATGCCGACGCATCCCCCAATGGAGGTTCCCATACCGCGCAGGATCGTCATGAAATTACATGTCCCTATCTTGCTTGTATGGAATTGAATCAAGGAATTCACTCGAACATTACTGATACGCATAGCTCTACCTACTCCTTCATTATCTGTTGCGTTAACTCAAAATGCGGAAAATCTTCAGATATTTCTTAAGAGTACTTTTTCATGACGCCAAAATTCCCAAACATGGCTGCAACCAATCCGATATTTCGGGTAAACGGGTAAGATCGGAAGTCTGTTCCCCCACCCGCTCTTTTTTGTGCGGGCGTGTCGCACATGCGGGCGCAGCCGCTCCCAACGGCGGTCGTCCCGACGGCAATCGTGATCGGCCGATGTCACCATGGAGATGAGCGAAGCGCCGATGGAACCGGCCGGAAGCCCGGCCTTCAGGAAAGCTGCCGCTTCGTCACCGACGCGCGGACCGTCGCGTCATCGTCCCGGACCGTCTCCGGCGCACCAGCGCTTCCACATGACCCGGCAGGCATCCTCCAACCCCATTGTCAGGCCCCGGACATCCATCAGAGGCGATGCCTCCAGGATGCCGCGCAGCCTTTCCCGGTAATCGGCCAAACGACCGGGATCCCGCGACAGGGCAACGGCGATGCCGACATACTCATCCGGCGCCAGGGCCACCAGCTCGGGCAGGCCGAGCCCGTTCAGCAGATCGGCGGTGACGCGGCCGATCAGCGGCTCCGACCGCAGGCAGACCAGCGGCACGCCCATCCACAGCGTGTCGAAGGTGGTCGTGCCGCCATTGTAGGGAAAGGGATCGAGCGCGATGTCGATGCGGTCGTAGGCCCTGTAATAGGCAGCCGTCGCCGAGGCGCCCTCCAGCAGGATCCGGTTGGACGCGATGCCATGCCGGGCGAAGGCGTCCAGCAGCGACCGCCCTCGCCCGGGCGTGTCGAGGCCGTGGGATTTCATCATCAGACGCGCCTGCGGGGCGGCGTGCAGGATGCGGCTCCACAGGGCGATCACCTCGGGCGTGACCTTGCTGGCGTTGTTGGTGCAGCCGAAGGTCAGCAGCGTCCCGTCGCCGGCCAGGACCGGCGGCGGCGCCGGCGGACCGGTGTCGATCATCGGCTGGTAGCAACCGCCGGCCGACGGAAGCTCGTACGGCGTCTCGACGAAGAAGCGGCGCCGGTATTCGGGGATGCCGCCGGGGCCGGTCAGGATATAGTCCATCGCCGGCAGGCCGGTGGTGTTCATGTAGCCGAGCCATGTCGCCTGGACCGGCGCGGCCCGCCGGCCGAACACCGGCAAGCGGTTGCCCGCGGTATGGCCGGCCAGATCGACCAGGATGTCGATCCCGTCGGCGCGGATCAGCGCGTCCATCTCGGCATCTGTCAGGCCGGCGGTTGGGCGCCAGCGGTCGCAGGCGGCCCGGATCTCGGCCGTCACCGCATCCCCGCCGCCGGCCAGTTCGGCATAGCCCGTCACCTCCACCCGCTCCCGGTCATGGCTGCGGATCACCCCACGGATGAAGTTGGCCAGGGCATGGCGTCGGAAATCGGGAGAGACGTAGCCGATGCGCAGGCGCCGCTCCGGGTCCCGCGGGTTGGCGAAGGGGCGGGACGGGCGGCCATCGGGGGAAGCGCCATGGATACGGCCGAACAGCACATGCTCGGCGAACAGCGCCTCGGCCCGCTCGTCGCCCCAGTCGTAGTTGAGTTGGAAAAGCAGGTTGGAACGGATCGCGGCATTGTCCGGCGCGATGTCCAGGGCAAGACGCAGATGGCGGACGGCACCATCCGGATCGCCGAGCAGACGGAGAACGAGAGCCATGTTGCTGTGCGCCTCGATCATGCGCGGATCGTGGCCCAGCGCCATCTCCAGGCAGTGGCGGGCCTGCGTCGGATCGTGGCGCCGCAGATGGACAAGCCCCAGGGTCAGCCATGCCACGCTCGAGGCGGGAGCGCAGAGCAGGGCGCGGCGGCAGCAGCGCTCCACCAGCCCCAGCTCGACGGCATCGGGCGGTCCCGCCTTCAGCAGGCAGGAACCGAGATTGGCGAGGCCGGTCGCATAGGCGGGGTCGAGCGCCACCGCCACCCTGAAGTGATGCCGGGCCTCGTCGAGGCGGTCGGCACGGACATGGACCGCACCGAGATTGCCGCGCAGCCGGGAATTGTCCGGCACGATCCGCACCGCCCGCCGCAGCGTCCCGAGCGCCGGCCCGGTCCGCTGCGCGGAAAGCAGGACATTCGCCAGATTGGCGTGGGGCAGCATCCCGGCGGGGTCGAGGGCGATCAGACGGCTGTACAGGGTTCCCGCCTGCTGCAGCCTTCCGGCCGACAGCAGGGCGTTGCCCGCCTGGAGCAGGGCGTCGTCGAGCATCGCCTCCCGCCGCCGCTCCTGCGCCGACAGCGGCTTGAAGGCGGCACCGGCGCTGCCGTCGCCTTCCTTCAGCAGGGCCAGCAGGCCGAAGGCGATGTTGGTGGCGCTCCAGGGACCGTCCGGCTCGGCCCGCGCGCCGCGGCGGAAAGCCCGCAGTGCATCGGCCGGGCGGGCCAGACCGCGCAGGCATACGCCCAGATGGTTCCACAGCTCCGCATCGGCCGGGTTGCGGCACAGCGCTGCGCGCAGCAGCGCCGCCGCTGCCTCGCCATCGACATGGCGGCGCAGGCGCTCGGTCAGGGCCAGCAGCGCCGACCGGTCATCCGGCGGCCCGGCATGGCGGACCAGACGCCACACCGCCGCTTCGGCGAAGCGTCCTTCGGCTTCCAGGGTTTCGGCTTCCCGCCCGGACGCCGGTTCAACACCGGGAAGCGGTGCGCTGCGGCCGGCGGCCCCTTCGCCCGGCAGGGCCGATGGCGGGTGCGGTCCGCCCGCCACCAGGGCCCGAAGATGCTCCAGCCGGGGCGTCAGCTGCGCCTCCTCCCCGAACAGGCGCAGGAAAGCCGCCTGTCCGTCCCGGCCCAGCCGGTGCAGCCGCTCCGGGTCGGCCAGCCAGGAGGCGATCCGGTCGGCGATCCCCCCGGCGTCCTCGTCCAGGATGACGATCTCGCCGTCCGGACGCAGGCCGCGGTTCATGCCGAGCGGATCGGTGGCGAAGACGGCGACCCCGCAGACCCCCGCCTCGACGCAGGCCGTCGTCGGAAAGCCGTCGAAGGCCCCGCGGGCGATCCGCCAGGGCCGGTTGGCCGACAAAATCCCGTCCATGCCCGCAAAGAAACCGGCCAGCCAGCGGGTGGGGCGCGGCCCGTGGAACGTGATGCGGCCGGCAAGCGCCGTGACGTCCAGAACCTCCGGCCCGAAATTGCCGACGACATGGAAGCGCAGCCGGGGAAAGCGCGGAGCCAGCAGTCGCGCCGCGGCGATGAACAGGTCATAGCCCTTGTCGGTGCCCTGCGGCGTGTAGCGCTTGGCGACGAAGCACAGATCCAGCGTGTCCTTGTCGATGCCGTAGCGCCGCCTGGGTCCGGCATGGCGGCGGTAGTCATCGACCGGCACCACCCCGCCATGGATCAGCCGCATCGCCCCGTCGGACAGTCCGAAGCGGCTGCGCAGATAGTCGCGCGTCAGATCCTGGGTGACGATCACCGAGCGGAACTGCGGCGAGGCGAACAGGCGGGACAGCGCCGCGTCGGAATGCGGATCGTCCAGCAGGAAGCCGCCGCCGGGATAGAGGGTGAAGCAGAAGGGAATGCGGAAATGCTCGAACAGCGGCCTGAACAGCGCGGCGTTCATGGCGAACATGGCGTATCCGGCCTGCGGCACCTCGAAGTCCGCCGGGCGCCCGTTCCCGTCGGCGCAGCGCAGGTGGATCTGCCGGCTGTCGCCGGGGTGCCGCGGATCGGACAGCTCGGGCACGAGGGCGCGGACACGTCCGGCATGGCCGGGATGCAGGGCGTGGTAGCCGGCCAGCGACCGTCCGAATTCCCGCGGGTCGTAGGGGTGGAAGGGGTCGCGGCCGAAGCTGTAGACCACCGCATCGGGAAAGGCGTCGAGGCAGCCGGAGAACTCGCGCAACTGGAAGCCGGTCAGCAGGTTCGGGAAACGGTCGTCGAAGAGGCCGAGTGACGGAGCCGCACCGCCGGTCATCCGCCGCTCCGCAGCATGATGCGGGCCACCGCCCCGTGCAGTCCCGGATCCCGCAGCCGGGTGGCGGCGAACAGCCAGTGCAGCCGGTCACGGGGAAGGGCGGCCACCTGCTCCGCCGTTGCGGGGAAGGCGCCGTCCATCGCGGCCAGCGGCCGGCTTCCCGTTCCGGCAGGCCCGGTACCGTCGTCATACAGCCAGGTGCCGAGCCGTTCGGCCTCCTCCACCGTCGGGTGGACGATCAGATGAAGCAGCAGCGCCCGCAGCTGCGCGCGCAGGGCGGGGTCGGCGAAGCTTTCCCCGGCGCCGTCTCCGCAGGCGGCTGCGACCACGTCGAGATGGCGGCGCCACTCCCGCGCGAAGGCCAGGACGCCGGCCTGGACCGCCGCCATTCCGGCGGCCTGCCCGCTGCCGACGACGCGCGGTTCCAGCAGCGGCCGTCCGTCGATCCCGTAGCCGCACAGGCTGCCCTCGGGCGTGGCGCAGCTCTGTTCCAGCACCTCCGGCGAGCGGCAGACGCAGCGGGTCAGGTCGTTGGGATTGCCGTTCTGCCCGAGATAGCCTTCGACGATCCCGCCCTCGCGCTGGGTGGCGAGGCATTCGGTGGCGGTGACGAGATAGAAGCCATGCACCCGCCCGCCGATCCCCGCCGCCCGCAAGGCGCGCTGGAGTCCGCGCTGGATGGTGGCGGCATAGCCGAGGTCCGCCAGGAACAGCGGACCGCCGTCCAGCCGGGCGCCGGACAGGCGCAGCTGGGCAAGCAGGCGGCCGCGCAGGTCCGACGCCCCGGCGAGCAGCCGGTCCAGCAGCGGCGGGCGGCAGAGGGCGGCCGCCATCTCGGACGGGCCGGCTCCGCGCAGCTCCGCCGCCGCGCGTTCGCCGTCCGGACCGGGAAGCAGGCGCCGCAGCATCTCCGCCGCCGGCCGGCCCGACAGGGAGAGGCAGTCCGCCACCGCCGCCGGATCGTCTTCCGCCAGCCCGGCATGGAGGGCCGCCGCGCGGTTCAGCCACAGCGGGCTCGGGACAGGCACTCCATCCTGCCGGACCTCCTGCCCAGCCCCCTGCCCAGCCCCTTGCCCGCCGGCCATCGCGCGGACCAGCGGGGCCAGCAGATGTCCGGCCCGCATCAGGCACAGGAGGCGGTCGCCCCCCTCTTCGCGCACCCGCTCGGCCGCCCATCCGGCGAAGCCCGCCAGCACCGGCCCCAGCCTGACCGCGCCATAGCGGTGGAAGGCGGCGTCCTCTCCCTGCCCGCCGGAGCGGTCATGGCCAGGGCGGTCATGGCCAGAGCGGTCATGGCGCCGCCGCATGGCCGTCACCCCGAAATCTCCGGACACGGGGGACAGCCGCCGGGCACGCTCGTGCCACAGCGCCGGCCATTCGGCGGCGCTCCCGTCCCCGGCGGTCTTCGCTTCCGGCAGCAGGATGACCGGCACGCCGGCCCGCGCGGCGCCGGCTCCGTCGGTGTCCGGATCGTCGCCGACATGGAGGATGCGCTCCGGCGGCAGGCCGCCGGCCACCGCCAGACGCTCCAGCAGCCCTTCGGCCTTCGACAGCCCGGCCTCGTGCGACAGCATCATCCAGGAGGCCGGCGCCGGCGGCATTTCCGCCAGCAGCGGCTCCAGCAGCCCATGGATCAGGGAGCGCGGCAGATAGGTGTCGCTGACGAAGGCGACCGGCACGCCATAGTGGCGTGTGGCGGCGAGCAGTCCGAAGGCGCCCGGCGCCGGGAAGCACAGAGACCGCTCCAGCGCCATCTCGCGGGCGGCAAGCGCCTTGCGGTCCGCGGCGGCGATACCATCGGGAAAGGCGTCCCAAATCCCATCCAGCGTCACTTCGCGCGAGCCGTTGCGGCGGGCGGCGGCCCCGCGCGCGATGCCTTCGCACTGGAAGCGGATCGCCGCAAAGGACGCGGCGTCATGCCCCGGCATCAGCAGGCCGTCGTCGGCCAGCCTCCGCCCGAGCAGCAGGAACAGATCGGCCGGGCGGGGCAACCGGCGCAGAAGCACCGTGTCGAACACGTCGAGCGACAGCAGCGACACGGTTCCGGACGCCAGCCGCGCGACAACCGGACGGAAAGGAGAGGGCGCCGTCACGACGCCTCCCGCGACGCGGCGGCCCCGGCTTCATCCAGGCAAAGGCGCAGGGCGTCGGCGACCCGGCGGCGCTGCGCGTCCGTCAGGTCGGGGAAGAAGGGAAGCCCCAGGCAGCGGGCCGCCAGATCCTCCGTCACCGGCAGGGGATCGCGGGGGCAGCCGGCGAAGGCCGGATGGGCATGGCAGCCCGACTGCCACCAGCGCCGCGTCTCGATCCCCCGGCCTTCCAGCGCTGCAGCCAGACGAAGCGCCGGCAGCGGGGTCAGCACGCAGCAACTGCTGGACACCGCATCGCCACCGAAGCCCGGCGCCGGCTCCACGCCTGCGATGCCGGCCAGATCGCCGCGGTAGCCGCGCGCCAGGGCGGCCAGCCGCCCGCGCCGCGCCGTCCAGCCGTCCAGCGCTGCCAGACCGACGGCGGCGGCATGTTCGGCCATCTTTGCGTTGATGCCGGGCAGCTCGGCACAAGGCGAGCCGAGAAAACCGAAATTGCCCAGCCGACGCGCCCATTCCATCCGGGCGCCGTCGCCGTCGAGCAGCAGCCCCCCTTCGCCGACGCCCAGCGCTTTCGTCGCATGCAGGCTGACCACCATCTGCAGGCGGGAGGACGACAGGCCGCAACTGCCAAGCGCGTCGAAGCCCGCCGCCGCGTCCACCACCACCGGAATGCCGGTCTCGGCGCTCAGGCGCTCCCAGGCCGCCAGATCGAGCGGGGCGCCGAAGGGCAGCACCAGCAGGATGGCGGCCACCCGGTCCAGATCGGTCCTGGCGCGGAGCCGTTCGGGGTCGGGCGCCCAGCTGTCCGGCGCGACGTCGACGAAATGCGGCACCAGCCCTGCCGCCATCGCGGCGGCCGGCGTGGCCACGAAGGTCCAGGACGGCATCAGGCAGAGCCGGCCCGTCCGCTCTCCCGCTGCCGGTGGCGCTGCCGGTGGCGCCCCCAGGGCCGCTCCCAGGGCTGCCGTCAACGCGGCGGTGCCGTTGGCGAAGGCGGCGACCGTACCGGCCGGCCGGTCGAAATGGCGGCACAGCCTGTCCTCCAGCCTTTGCAGCAGCGGGCCATGGTTGGCGTAGCGGCGGCTGGCGTCGATCTCGCGCAGCAGAGGGCGCAGAGCCGCCTCGTCCGGCAGCAGCGGCTTCAGCACGGGAACGACGTCCTGATGCTCGGGAGGGAAGCCGGGCTCCTGCCGGCCGGTGACGCTCTGGGTCACGCTGAACATCGCGGTGTGAAAGACGGGAGCGCGACGATACAAGGGGGCGCCTGGACGGTCAACGCCGCCCCCGGAAACCCGAAGCCTCCCCGGAAATCCAAAGGACGCCGCCATGTCGCTGGTTCGCATCATCATCGTCGGCGCGGGCGGTTTCGGGCGGGAGGTTCTCCAATATGCCGGCGACGCCATCGCCGCCGGTCGGCTCGACGGGAAGATCGCCGGCTTTCTCGACGACGGGCGGAGCGACCCGGCCGCCTTCGGACTGGACATCCCGGTTCTGGGCGATCCGATGGACCATGCGCCCCGTCCCGACGACCGCTTCGTCGTGGCGGTGGGCGAGCCGGCGGACCGCGCCCGGCTGGCCGGGCGGCTGGCCGATGCCGGCGGAGCCTTCGTCAGCATCGTCCATCCCAGCGCCTATGTGGCGCCGACCGCACGGATCGGCGACGGCTGCGTCCTTTGCCCGCTGTCCTTCGTCGGCGCTTTCGCCGCAATCGCCGACCATGCGGTGGTCAACGCCCATGCCGCCCTCGGCCATGACGCCCGGCTGGGCCGGGCGGCGGTGCTGTCGCCGCACGTCTCCTGCGGCGGAGGCGCGCTGATCGGCGAGGAGGCGCTGCTGGGAAGCGGCGCCATCCTGCTGCCGGGCCAGAGCGTCGGCGCACGGGCGCGGGTCGCTCCCGGTGCCGTGGTCTACGGCCCGGTGCCCGACGGGGCGATGGCGATGGGCAACCCGGCGCGCAGCGGCCGGATCGGCGCGCCGGGGGCGTGAAGCCGGCCGTCAATCATCCGCAGGCCGGGCCGCCACCATGTTCAGGCTGTTCTCCTGCGGCATGGTGCGGCGGATGGCGGTGAAGCCCAGGTGGGACAGCAGGCGGCGCAGCTCCTCCTCGGTGTAGAGGTCGTTGATCTCGGAGCTGATGGCGTCGAACCAGCATTGCGCCCAGCGTTCCCCCTGGAGCGACCGCAGGATCTCCGCCTTGCGCGCGAAGCTCTGGCCGCTCAGCGCCTGGCGGATGGTGTGGACCTCGTGGTGATAGGCGAACTCGTCGACGCTGCCGCGCTGGGGTTCGCCATAGACCATGAAATAGAGCAGTCCGCCCGGCCGTACCTGTCCGGCGATGTTGCGCAGGGCGCCCAGCGTGTCGCCGGTGATGTGCACCACCCCATAGCTCCACACCAGATCGAAGCCGCCGCCATAGGGCAGGGGGTCGAGGATGTTGCGCCGCTCGATGGTCACGCCATCCATCCCTCGGCAGGCCTGGCGGGCCGCCTCCAGCCCGGCATCGGAGGTGTCGAAGGCGACCACCTCCGCCCCCAGCGAGGCGAAGGTCCAGGTGAAGCGTCCGGGTCCGCAGCCGCAATCGAGGATGCGCTTGCCGGCGAACCAGCCGCGCGGCAGGCCCGAGCGCTGCTCGACCTCCGCCGCCGCCGTCTCCGCCCAGGCCGGGTTGCTGAGGAAGGCATCGTGATAGGGCAGATGCTTCCATTGATAGTCGAAGCTGGCGATCTGGTGACGGCGCACCGCGTCGATCTCCGGGCTTTGCGGGGTCAGCAGGCGGAGCTGCGACTTGGCGGCGTACAGCTCGTCCAGCAGATACTCCACCTTCGCCTCCAGCAGCCGGATGCGGCGGCCGGCATCGCCGCCGGCGGGGTCGAACGGGGCATCCGATCCCGCCGCATCCTCCGCTTCGGCAGACAGGTGGGGAGCCAGCCGGGCCAGCCGGGGGAAAAGGGGCGGCTCCGCCTCCTCCCGCCCGGCGGGCGACGCCGCGAACAGCGCACCCGCCTCCGGCCGTATCCCCGGCTTGCCGCGCAGGCTGTAGCGGCGGCCGTTGCGCCGCGGGTCGGAGTTGTCGGCGGTCGAGAAGTAGAGCCAGCGGTCCCAATGCGAATAGAGCCCCCGCCCATGGGCGCGGATGCGGCTGTGCAGGGCATGGGACGGTCCCAGCGGCCGGCCGTCCTCCAGCAGCTCCACGGTGGAGCGGCGCTGGTCGGTCTCGCTGTCGCCGGAGGGGAAGGCGTCGCCCAGCCCGACCACCCAGCCCAGCCCTTCGTCGCGGCGGATCATGTCGTTGGGGATGACGATCTCCACCGGAAGGCCCGGAAGATCGTCATGCGTCGAATAGGGAAGCGGGGCCGAAACAGGGTCCATGGGCGGCGGGCTCACGATCCGGAAGGAGAAACAGGACGGGCGGCAGGACGGGCGGTGTGGGGGTCGATCTCCACCAGCCGCAGGAACTGGCGCGGCAGATCCACCCCGTCCCACACCGGCCCGAAGGACAGGGCGCGGCCGACCGGAACGATGCGGTCGATGCCCCGCCCGTTCAGGCGGCGAGCCAGCCCGCGCAGCCGGTCGGGCGGAAAACCGAACACGCCCAGCGTCTGGTCGGCGCGCCCCACCAGCGGGGCGATCTCCTCGATGGCGGGGATGCGGGTCTCCAGCAGCGTGCCCGCGCCGAAGGGAGCGACGGCGGGACGCTCGGGGCGCTCCAGCGTCAGCACCGCCAGCCTGTTGCCGAAACGGCGGCAGCGGGTCACCGGCAGGTCGAGCACCGTCCGGTGCAGGGCGGTCAGCTTGGCCATCGCCAGCGACGGATCGGGGCGGTAGCCGGCCCGTTGCGCCGCCGCGTCCAGCCGCGGCAGAAGGCGGTCCGCCGCCTCGTCCGCCTGTTCCGCCCCGCCGCACCAGACCAGGATGCGGGGGGAGGCGCAGGCCCCCTGGTCGAACCAGTAGAGGTCGTTGGCGGCATCCTCCGCCAGCCGGTCCAGCCCGGCATCGTCCAGGGCCAGGACCGCCGCGCAGTCCAGCGCCATCAGCGAGCGGCGGTCGCCGAAGGCCAGATCCAGCGCCCGCGCCGGCAGCGGCAGGCGGCGGAGATGGGCGATGGAGTCGTCGCCGCCCCACACCGCGCGCAGATCGCAGGCCGCCGACAGCGCGGCGCTGACCGCATCGTCATGGCCGTAGCCGACCAGCGCGACCGAGGCCGCCGCGTCGGGCGTCCGCTCCATCGCCTCCGCCAGCAGGCCCAGCAGCACCGCGGCGTCGCCCGCGGCACCGTCCCGGCTCCGCGCCAAGCCGTCCAAACGGCCCGACAGGCGCAGGACGCTGCGGTTGCCGGCGAGCAGCGACAGGGCGAGCGGGTAGGCGAACAGCGTGTCCACATTGCCGGCGGGCACGAGGAAGGCCAGTCCGCGCGGCACCGCCAGCGTGTCGGGCGGCAACCGCTCCAGCACCGTCCGGCGCAGCCGTTCCAGCGCCGCCGGGCGCAGCCAGAAGCCCAGCGCCTGCAAAGCCGGCCGGTTGCGCGTGCGGGCGTCGCCCAGCAGCCGGGCCGACAGGTCGGCACAAAGGGCGATGGCGGCAGCGGAGAAGGGCTCCAGCGCCGGCGCCTCGCCCAGCCGGCGCAGCAGTTCCGCCACCGCGATGCGCCGGGGCCGGGGCAGCAGAAGGTCGAGGTCCGGGGCTGGCGGCAGGGAGAGGGAACCCGTCATGGCGCCCTCCGGCCGGCGGTATCGCCGCAACCGCGCAGCTCGGCGCGCGGCAGCCGGCCGGTGACGGTGAAGGCGGTGCCCCGCCAGCCGTCCACGCCGTCCACGCAGTCCAAGGCATGGAGGACGCCGACATCCTCCGTCAGCAGGCTGTGGCCGGGATAGCTGCGCGGCAGGGCGCTCAGCACCTGGATCACCCCCTGGCCGCCGGGGGCGACCGGCTCCCAGCTGTCGGGGTCGCGGATGACGACGTCGGACAGGTTGGAGGCGTGGAGAAGCCCGTCCTCCCCCTCCAGGAAGACGGCGCCGACCTGCTCGGCCATGCCGTACATGTTGTGGATGCGCGACAGGCCGGTCTCCCGCCGCAGCGTCGCCTTGAAGGTGGCGTTGTCCACCGCCTGGTCGGCCAGCGTCTTCCAGCCGCCGCCATGCACCAGGATGCCGGCCGACAGGTCCAGCCCCAGCCTGGCCGCCGCCGGCAGGAAATGACGCCAGACCAGGGCGGTGAAGCCGAAGATCAGGAACGGCCCGCCGGCCGCGCGGTCGAGCAGGGCGCCAGCCTGCGCCTCGTCGAAGGAGAGATCGTCCTCCAGGACGAAGCGGTGGTCACGCCCGAAGGTCATCATGCCCAGCACCCCGGCCGCCCGCGCCGACAAGCCGGCGGTCAGGGTGCCGCGATGGTCGACGATCATCATCGGCAGCCGCTTCGGTCCCAGCACGCTGGTCATCACCGCGGCGAGCGCGCGGGTCTGCAGTGCCGCCGTCTCCGCGTCGAGAACCACCCGGCTGACGGCGCCGCCGGTGCCGCTCGACGTCAGCACCGCATGCACCGCCTCGTCGGGGACGGAAGCCAGATGGTGGGTCTTGAACAGCCCGACCGGCAGGACCGGCACCTCGCGCAGGCTGCGGGCCGGAACATGCCCGCCGTGCAGCATGTCCAGCAGGCGGCGGTAGGGCGGGCAGTCCCGGTAATGGCGGGCGGTCAGCCCGTCGAGAAGCGGCAGCAGGAGCGCCGCCTTCTCGCGGGGCGGAAGCGAAAATTGCGGGGCGGCCAGAAGGCGGGCCAGCAAATCGTCCGCCTGATAGTCCGGGGTCACGGCGTCTCCTCCTGCGACCATGCGTGCAGGCGGGCGTAGTCGATCTTGCCGCGGCCGGTCAGCGGCAGTGCGGCCACCGGGCGCACCGTGAAGGCGGAGGCCGGATGGCCGTATTCAGCCGCCAGCCGGGCCGGCCAGGATCGCAGGGCGGAGTCCTCCATGTCAGCCTCCATGGCGGCAGCCTCCAGGAACAGCACCACCCGGTCGCCGCCATCCACCGCCGCGACCAGACCGGCACCGGCCGGCCGGCCGGCGAGGGCCAGCCCCTCCAGCTCGTCCAGGTCGATGCGGTGGCCGCAGGGCTTGGCGATGCGGCCTTCGCGCCCGGCGAGATGCAGGAAACCGTCGGCGTCCAGATGGCCGCGGTCGCCGGTCTCCAGCCGCCCGCCCAGCCGGTCGCCGTCCGCAAGGTCGCCGCGGCCAGCAGCATAGCCCATCATCACGCCGGGGCCATGGACGACGACCTGTCCGGCGATGCCGGGGGGCAGCGGCGCGCCGTCCGGCCCGGCGATGGCAAGACGGCAGCCGTCGATGGCGCGCCCGGCGGAGCCGGGACGCTGCGGAAACTCCTCCGGCGGCAGGACGGCGATGCGGGGGCCCGCCTCGGTCTGGCCGTACATCACGAACAGGCCGTCATTCCGGCCCCCGCCTTGGCCGGCGCAGAAACCGTGCAGGCGGGCGAGATGGTCGGGAGCCGCGCGCCCGCCGGCCTGGACGATCCGGCGCAGCGCCGGCAGCGTCAGCCGGCCGGGATCGAGCCGGCACAGCATGGCCGCCTGGGCCGGCACGCAGGGCAGGGTGGTGCAGCCTTTCCGCCGCATCATCTCCCACAGCCCGCGCCCCATCATGCCCTGTTCGGTCATCGCCACCGCCGCGCCAGCCGCCAGATGGCTGAGCAGCATCGACAAGCCGAAGGCGTAGGACAGCCGCAGATGGCCGACCGCCACGTCGCCGGGGGCGATGCGCAGGGCCGCCGCCGCCGCTCGCGCGTTGGCGGCGAGCCCGCTGCGGGACAGCCGGGCCGTGCGCGGGCTTCCCAACGTGCCGGAGGTGCCCAGCAGGACCGCCAGATCCGGGTGGATGGCCGGTTCCGCATCGCCGAGGCGCCGCCAGCAGCACAACCCGCCGACGGACGTGGATATGGGTACGGGATGGGCGGCATAGCCGGGCGGGGCGTCCTCCTCCCCCTCTCCGTCCCGAGTCCGCTGGAACAGCCAGAGCGGGCGGTAGGCCGCGACCAGATCCCGCCGCCGACCGGCAGGCAGGTCATGGTCGAAGGGAGCGGCCGCATGGCCGGCGCGCAGGGCGCCCAGCAGGAGCAGCGCGTCGTCCGCCGACGAGCCGCAGAACAGCATCACCAGATCGCGGCCGGCCGGATCCTTCAGCAGCGCCGCCAGCCGGTCCAGCTCCGCATCCAGCGCCGCGCCGCTCCAGCGCCTGTCCGCAGCGTCGCCGTCGATGAGCGATCCCGCCGGATCAGTCTGTCTTGATGATGTAGGGAACATAGGTGACCGGGGTGCGGTAGATGCGGCTGGCCAGCCCACGGCGGCTGAGGAAGTCGTGCACGGCACGGGCGCAGCCGTCCCACGGGTCGTAATCGTCGACGATCACGATGCCGCCGGGGCTGACGCGGTCCCACAGGCCGGTCAGGCAGTCCATGGTCGATTCATACCAGTCGCCGTCCAGCCGCAGGACCGAGATGCGGCGGTCGGCGGGAAAGGCCGGCAGCGTGTCCTTGAACCAGCCCTTGTAGATGTGGATGCGCTCGGCCGGGATGCCCTGGGAATGCACCAGCCGGTGGAACGCTTCGAAATCGGCGCGGCAATTGTCGAAATAGTCGGGGGAGGCGGTGTCGGCCTGATAGGCGAGCGCCCGCTGCCCGTCGCGCCCGTCGGCCGGCGGCAGCCCTTCGAAGGAGTCGAAGAAATGATAGTCGCGCGACGGCCCGACCGCGGCCATCATCGCGCAGGCCATGCCGCCCTTCCAGGTGCCGCATTCGACGATGTCGCCCTCCACCCGCCGGGCGAAGAAATCGACCAGCATCAGGTTTTCCGGCATCTGGTTGCCGACGAAGGACAGGGATTCGAACCGCCGCCAGATCTCGGCCAGCCGCGGTTCGATGGGCAGGCTGTTGAACAGCTTGAAGGGGGTGAAGGGCATTGCGCGTCGTTCCCGTCCTCACATCGCCATGCCGCCGTCGACACCCAGCACCTGCCCGGTGACGTAGGCGGACAGGTCGCCGGCCAGGAACAGCACGGTGCGGGCGACGTCCTCGGCCGAGCCGAAGCGGCCGAGCGCGATGTCCCGCAGCCGCCGCTCCCGCAGCCCGGCGTCGAGATGGGCGGTCATGTCGGTGTCGATGAAGCCGGGGGCCACCGCGTTGACCCTGATGCCGAGCGGTCCCAGCTCTTTCGCCGCCGACAGGGTCAGGCCGATCAACGCCGCCTTGGACGCGGCATAGAGCGCCTGCCCGGCATTGCCCCGCCGCCCGACGATCGAGGCGAGCGTGACGATGGAGCCGCCGCCGCCGCGCTGCATCAGCCGCGCGCCGGTCTGGATGGCGTGCAGCGTGCCGGCGACATTGACCGCCAGGACCCGGTCCACCTCCGCCGCCGGCAGCATGCCGAGCCGGCCATCGCCCAGGATGCCGGCGTTGCACACCAGCACGTCGAGCCGGCCCATGGCGCGGTAGGCGGTCTTCAGCAGCACGCTCACCGCCTCGGGCGAGGCCATGTCGGCGGGCACGGCGATGCAGCGCACCCCATGGCGCTGCGCGATGGCGGCGGCCAGCCCGTCCAGTTCCTCCGCCGGGCCGAGCCCGTTCAGCACCACGTCGGCGCCATGCGCGGCCAGGCATTCGGCGGTCGCCCGGCCGATCCCGCGGGACGAGCCGGTGACCAGGGCCGTCCGCCCGTCAAGCCTCAAGAGCGACATGGTTCTTCGCCAGGATCTCGACCGCCTTGTCGAAGGAGCTGAGGTCCAGGATGTCGTCGGTTTCCAGGATCACGTCGAACCGGCTTTCCAGCGCCGCCACCAGCTGCATGTGGCCGAGCGAGTTCCATTGCGGCACGGCGCGATAGCGCAGCGCCGGCACCTCCACCGTCTCCGGCAGGGAGAGGGCGCTGCGGAAGGTGTCGATCAGGTCGTTCAGGGTCATCGCCATGACGCATCTCTACACGGATCATCGGGCCGCCGCCAGACGGCGGACCAGCGCATGGGCATCGAACACACGGGTGAATCCGGCCTCGACCAGACGGCGGCCGTTCTCGAAGACGAAGCGGTTGGACAGCACCACCGGGGCATCCGGCGCGGCCTGCGCGGCGAAGCGGCCGAAGGGCAGCACCGGGCGGCCGTGCAGCATCGCTTCCCCTGCGCCCTCCGCCGGGCCCTCCGCCGGATCGACGAAGCCCGCCACCGCGATGCTGGCTTCGTCGAAGGCGCGCAACAGGACCGCGGCGCCGGCCGCCGTGCCGAAGATGTGGACGGGCGGCCCGCCCCGCAGGGCCGCCGGATCTTCGAGCCGGACCATCACTGGATAGGGATCGCGGAAGGGAAGGGGCGGATAGCCGGGGGCCGGTGCGGCGGTGGGGGTGAACAGATACTCGGCGTTGGCCTCCCCGCTCGCCAGCCCGACGAGGGCGAGGCCAAGCTCCTCCGCCGCGAAGCGGACCACGGCGGGGATCGAGGAGAACTCCATCGGCCAGCCGCCCAGCCAGTCGCGCACATCGGTGTGCAGATCCATCCCGCGGCTGCGCCGGTAGCCGCGCGCCATCCCCGGCAGCTTCAGCAGGTTGGCCGGACGGCGGCCCAGCATGTGGGTCCAGACATAGCCCGCCTCCATCGCCGCCCGGCGCAGCGGCCCGGCCCGGTTGTAGCGGCGCTTGATCTCCAGCCAGTAGGCCGGCGGCGGGTCGAGATGCGCCTCCTCCGCATAGAGCGCGACATAGAGCAGCCCGCCGTCGGCCACCAGCGACGCGGCGTTGCGCAGCGCCGTCCACTGGTCGCCGGTGTGGTGCAGCACCCCCCAGGCATAGACGATGTCGAAGCGGCCGAGCCCGGCGCAGAAGCCGGTATCGAGGATCGAGCCCCGGCGGATGTCCCAGCCGTCCGCATCGGCCCCGCCGTCGGTCACGGCGTCGCGCACCCGCCCTGTCGCCGCGACCGAGTCCGGGTCGTAGTCGAAGGACAACAGCGGCCCCGCCCCGGCCATCCGTGCCGCTGCCGAATGCAGTCCGCTGCCGCAGCCGATATCGATCATCGACAGCCCCGCCAGATCGCGCCGGCGCAGGAAGCGCAGCATGTGGTCGCGGGCAATCTCCAGCCGTTCGGGCGAGAAGCAGCGCGCCAGATAGCGCTGCCAGTTGGCGCCGAAGCCGTAGCGGAGCGCCGCCGGCTCTTCGGGCTTCGGATCGTCGGGTCGCGTCATCGGCAGGGCTCCGCGGGATGGGTGCGCAGCCAGCTTTCCAGCACGATCAGGCTCCATAGGCGGTAGGTGTTGGGGTCCCGCCGCTGGCCCAGCCGGAAGGCTGCCAGCCGCTCCGTCGGGATCCAGTGGGCGAGGCGGCAGTCGGGGCCGTCCAGCAGCGCGTCGGCGAGGCCGAGCAGCCCTTCGGCCGCCCAGCCCCAGCCGGGCAGGCCAAAACCGCGCTTGGGCCGCTCCAGCCAGCCGGCCGGCAGATAGCGCGCGCCCACCGCCCGCAGCACCGTCTTGCCGCGGCCGGTGCCGGCATCGAAACAGTCGGCGGCGGCGAGGGAGGCGGCGAAGGACGCCACCTCGCGTCCCAGCAGCGGCGCGCGCACCTCCAGCGCATGGCGCATCGACATGCGGTCCATCTTGGCCAGCACGGCGCCCGGCAGGTAGTTGGCGGCGTCGGTGTCGCGCATGACGTTCAGCGGCGGCCGGCGGTCGCCGTCGATGGCGCGGCGGAGCCCGGCCAGCCGGGCGGCGGCGCCGGGCGGAATGGCGCCGCCGAGTTCGGTCAGCGACGGATCGCCGAAGACCAGGATGCGGCCGGAGTAATAGGCGCCGCCGCGACTCCAGCCCGCTTCGCCGTCGCGGCGGGCGATCTCCTCCAGGCAGTCGGCGTAGCGGCCGTAGCCGCCAAACATCTCGTCGCCGCCGTCGCCCGACAGCGCCACCGTCACCCGGCGGCGGGCGAAGCCCGACAGGATCCAGGTCGGCAGGCAGGAGGTGTCGCCGTTCGGCTCGTCCAGCAGCGCGCCGATGCGCGGCGCCAGCCCGGCGGCGTCGGGCGGCAGGATGTGCTCGTGATGGCGCTCCCCCGGCCGGGCGCCGAGATGGGCGGCGATGGCCCGCGCCTCGGCATGTTCCGACGCCTGCTCTCCCGTTACGTCGGCAAAGCCCAGCGAGAAGCTGTCGACATCCCGGCCCAGCGCCCGCCGCAGGATGGCCAGCACCGTGGCGGAATCGACCCCGCCCGACAGGAAGGCGCCGACCGGCACGTCGCCGACCAGCATCCGCGCCACCGTTCGGCGCAGGATGTCGTCCAGTTCGTCGGCAAGATCGGCGATGTTCCGCCCCGACACCGCATCGGCCGAACTTTGGAACGAGAAATGGCGGATGCTCTCGCGCCGTCCGTCCAGCCCCACCCGCAGGGCGGTTCCCGGCGGCAGCTTCTCGGCCGCGCGGTAGATGCTCCAGGGAGCCGGGACATATTGCAGCGACAGGTAGGCGAACAGCCGGTCGGCGTCCACCGCCGGATCGAAGCCCGGCAGCAGGGTCAGCGCGTCGAGTTCGGAGGCGAAGGCGAACAGGTCGGGCCGGTCCAGGCAGTAGAGCGGCTTCTGTCCGAACGGGTCGCGCGCCAGCAGCAGCTCGCGCCGCGCCGGGTCGTAGAGGGCGAAGGCGTACATGCCGTCGATGCGGTCGAGGAAGGCGGCGCCGTGCCGCGCCAGACCGGCCAGCAGCACCGCGCTGTCGCCGCGCCCCTGCGGCGACGCTCCCTCCGCCGCGAGGGCGCGGGCCAGTTCGGCGTGGTTGTAGAGCTCCCCGTTGTAGGTCAGGACCGGCCCGTCGGGTCCGGCAGCCATCGGCTGGTTGGCGGCGGGCGAGGGGTCGATCACCGACAGGCGCCGGTGCGACAGGGCGCAGACCCCGTCGGGCGACAGCCACACCCCCTCATGGTCGGGGCCGCGATGCGCCTGCGCCCGCGCCATGGCGGCGGCCAGGGAGCGCAGCCGCTCCGGTCCCAGCCGCCCGCCACGGTCGATGATTCCGGCGATCGCGCACATCTCCGCCTCACTCCGCCGACGATGGGTGCAGAGGAGCGGAACGCAGACCAACAGCACGCAGCGTGCGTCCGGCCAGCCGGCGGATGGAGAAGCCGCGGCGCACCGCCCGCCGCGCCGCCCGCCCGACCTCCAGCCTCAGGAGGGGGTCGTCCAGCAGCCGGCGGCAGGAGGCGGCGATGCCCTCCACATCGTCCACCGCATGCAGGAAGGGGCGCTGGACCTCGCTCACCACCTCCGCGGCGCCGCCGGCATCGGTGCAGACCATCGGCAGGCCGGCGGCCTGGGCCTCCAGCAGGGCGTTCGGCATTCCCTCATGCTCGGCGACATGCAGCAGGATGGTGGCCTTCCGCATCATGGCGGCGACATCGGTGATTGCCCCCATCAGCATGACGTGCCCGTCCAGGCCGCGCTCGCGGATGGCGGCGCGCACGGCGCCCTCCAGCGGCCCGCCGCCGCAGATCAGGGCGCGCAGCTCCGGCCGCTCGCGCCGCAGCCGGTCGAGAATGTCGAGGAACAGGAAGGGACGCTTTTCCGGCGCCAGCCTGAAGACGCCCAGTACCAGCGGTCCCGGAGTCTCCTTGTCCCGCACCGGTCTGCGGGGGGCGCGCGGAGGAGGAAGAGAGGCGAACTCCTCGGTCAGGCCGTTGGGCACCACCGCCACCCCGGCCGGATCGATGCCGAGCCATGCCGCGTAGGATGCCGCCCCGGCCGCCGAGTTGTTGGACAGCGTCACGCCGGGGAAACCCAGGGCCAGACGGTAGACCTCGCGCATCGCCGCCGCCCAGGGGGCGAAGAAATGCGGGAAATGGGGCGGGGCCAGATTGCGCCCCGACAGCAGGACGCGCGGCGTCCCGGCCAGCACCGCCGCCAGGCCGCCGGCCATGTTCGCCCAGTCGAGATAGCCGACCATCAGTTCCGGCGGCTCCGCCCGCAGATGGAGCAGGACGGCGGCGGTCTTCGCCACCGCTTCCGGCGGCAGCAGCCACAGGGCGGCCAGGGCCTCGGCCGGCAGCGCGCCGGCGAGGGCGGCGACGAAGTCCGGCGAGGAGGGCGGAACCGGCGTCCCGGCGACCCGGCAAGGGATGCCGTGGCGATCCAGCAGGGCGCGGTAATGGGCCGCCTGCGGCGGTTGCGGCGTCATCGACAGCAGGACCGGATCCCAGCCTAGCGCCTTCAGCCCGACCGCGAGGTTGCAGATCTGCCGCTCCGCCCCGCCGGTGTAGAGATGGTCGATCAGCAGGCAGACCCGGCCCGACACGGGAGGGGCCACTGCGGGGATGGCGGCGCGGGCGCGCCCGCACAGGCGGCGCAGCAGGGCAAGGCGCGCATCTTCCGTCCGGGGAACCAGGGGACAGGCCAGCCGGCGCCACAGCGACGGCAACTCCGGCCATGGGCCGGGATTCGCGGCCAGCGACGCCAGCAGGGCGGCGCTCTCCTCCGTCGTCCCGCCGGGCGTTTCCTCCAGGGCCGTTCCCGCCATCGCTTCGAGGCTGGCGAAGGGGATGCAGGCAAGGCCGCCGTGACGGGTGACGAAGGCGGCGATGTCGGCCAGCACCGGGGTGGCGTGATAGAGCGCCACCACCACCACCCGCGCCGGATCCTCCTCCGCCAGCACCGAGGGCGACCGCACGGAGTAGCCGCACAGCCGCTCGCCCCAGCGCCGCCATGACGCGTCGACCACATATTTGAAGCGCAGGGGAAGGCGCCACTGGAAGGCGGCCATCAACTCCATATGGCCCCAGGCCACGGCCTCGATCTCGCCGTCCAGCAGGCGGCGGCAAAGGGCAGAGGGTGAGAGGGCGGCGGGGGAGCCGTCCGGCGGATTGCCGGGCCGGGTGAGCGCGGTTCGATCGGAAAGCATTTCGGCCATGATCAGTCCGCCGCCAGCCGCATGACCAGCGGATGGCCGTTGTAGACGGCATGGAAGCCGGCGTCGAGCAGCCGGCGGCCGTTGGCCGCGACATGGCGGTTCGACAGGACAACCGGGCTGTCCGTCGCCATCCCGGCGATGAAGCGGTCGACGCCGAGGACCGGTAGTCCGGCATGGGTGGCGCCGTCGCCGGCCGCCGCGACGTCTATGAAGCCGACGACCGGCACGCCGGCGGCGGTCAGCTCGGCCAGCAGCAGGTCGCCGCCCCGGCCGGTGCCGAAGATGTGGACCGGACGGCCGGGAGGCAGCGCGGCGGCATCGGCCAGCACGGCCAGCCCGTCGAGATGCTCGGGCTCGATGTCCAGAACGGTCGTGGCGCGGACCAGCGCGCGTGGCTTCAGATGGCCGAAGCGGCCGGCCGCCGGGGGAGCCTCGTCCCGCCGCATGCCGACCCAGACCAGCGACGTCGCGTCGCCGAGATGCAGATCCAGCCCGCTGCGGAACAGCGCGGCGAAGGCAGGGTCGGCGGCGGCCCGCGGCGGCGCGCCGGGCCTGCCGTCCTCCAGGAAGATACGGTCGGTCAGCTCCGCCTCGTGCAGGGCCAGGGTGGCGAAGCCGGCCTCCTCCATCATCCGGCGCAACGTTGCCGCCCCCAGGCTGTGCAGGTGCTGCCAGCGGTGGAACAACGCGTCGCAGGACGGGCAGAAGACCGTCTGCAGCCCCAGATCCTCGGCGTTCGGCGTGGTCACCACCAGCCGTCCGCCCGGCGCCAGCCAGCGGCCGGCGCGCGCCAGCAGGGCGGGCAGCGCGCCGGCCGGCAGATGCTCCACCACCTCCACCAGCAGGATCAGGTCGAACAGCGGTCCCGAACCGTTCCCGTGCTCCTCCGCTTCCGCCGCATCGGGCAGGAAGCCCTGGAACAGCGGGTGATCCAGCAGCGACCGCGGGGCGTCGGCGCGCAGGCCGGCGCTCGGCTCGTAGCCGGCAGCGCGGTGGCCTGCCTCGACCAGCAGAGCCAGCAAATCGCCCTTTCCGGCCCCGAAATCGAGGATGCGGCCGCCGTCCCCCGTCCCGCCCGCCTTCAGCCGGTCCAGTTCGGGGGCGATCAGGGTCAGCAGGTGGCGGCCGGCCAGCCGGGAAAAGCCGAGATCGAAGGCGCGGGTATGGGCCAGCCCATCCCAATGGCGGGTGATCAGATCGGGCGTCCAGTCCAGCACCCAGGGCTGCGGCGGCCGGCCGGGGAGAAGCGCCGTCATGGGACAAGCCTCATACGAAAAGCCGGCCGAGCCGGCGGTCGGCGTCGATCTGGCCGGACGGCGGCGGCAGAGCCAGGCCCTTGCTGCGGGCAAGCGCACGGTATCGGACGATGGCGTCCTCCAGCGCCGCCACGGCTTCCGCCGGGGTGGGGCCGGTGGCGGCACAATAGAGCAGGTCCGGCACCTCGGCGATCCAGCAATTGTCGAAGGACGACCACAGCAGCTGGATGCGGTAGGGAAAATGATCGAGGCTCATGCCGATGCCGTCTCCTCCAGCGCCAGATTGAAGCGGTCCACGGCATCGATCAGCATCTGCCGGGCGACCAGCGGCGCCCCGCCGGCCGGCAGATGCAGCGGCATCGGCATCTTCGGGTGGGTCAGCATCAGCGCGCCGCCCGCCGCCTTCTCCCCGGAGAAGCCGAGCGCGCGCGCGGTGGCCGCCAGATCGCCGTCGCGCGTCTCCTCCTGCACATAGGTGGCGACGCAGCCGGCGCATTCGCCCAAAACGGCCGGCAGTCCCGCCGGCCGCTGCGCCTCCGCCCCCTCCCCGCGCAACAGCGAGGCGCGGATCGCCCAGTAGGCCGGCCCGGTCCAGGCGGCGGCGAACTCCTCCGCCGAGGTGGCGCGTCCGAGGATCGTCTTCTGCGTGCGCGAGCAGACCGACAGCTCCCCCTCGATCCCGACCTCGACATATTGGAAGGGCGCGCAGCACAGCCGCTGCGGATGGGCGCCGCGGCGGGCGCGCGGAATCGGATGGCTGGGAGACGGGCTGTCAGGCCGGCTGGGCGGCGGCGGTGGGTAGTAGTGGCGCGACGGGTTGGCGAACAGCATCTCGCCCTGGAGCATCACCGTCGGCCCGTCGGGATGGCGGGCGGTCCAGTCCAGGGCGCGGGCGCGCAGGCCGGCGGCCTCCTGTGTGCCGGGAGCTTCCTCCTCCGGGTTCAGGATGGCGGGGAGCGGGTCGTAATGGTGCAGCAGCACCGCATCCACCCCGACCGACAGCGCCCAGTCGAGAAGCGGTTCCAACTGATCCAGCGAGCGCCGGGTAACGGTGGGATAGAGGGTCACCTTCAGCCGGTCGGGATCGCGTTCGGCCAGCAGGGCGCGGGTGCCGGCATCCACGTCGGCCCAGTTCCCGCCACGCCGCAGCGCCCCAAACCGGTCGCCGACGGCATCGACCGACAGCGAAACCGTACCGAGCAACCCGGCCATCCGCCGCACCGTCGATGGCCGCAGCAGGGTTGCATTGGTCTGCAGGGCAACACGGCAGCCATGCGCGGCGATGATCCCGAAAATCTCGTCGATATCAGGATGCAGAAGGGGTTCGCCGCGGCTGTTGAGTTCCACCTGAGTCATGAAAGGAAACAATGTTTCAGCGACTCGGCGGAATATGGAAATGTCCATTGAGCGCCGGATGGAACCGCTATGATCGATCCACTTCTGCGTTCCGCATACCGTGCAGCGAAGGTTGCACTTGCTTGTCAACGCAACATTGCAGTATCGGGGCGGTTCGATAATTCCGCCGCTTTCGGTCGAAAAAGATCTGGTCAAGGAACGGTCATTTCAGGATGCAGGGCTCCTGGCCAGGACACCCATGGGGATCATGGATTTACAGCCTAACCGGGTAATCTGACGTTGCCAAGTCTAGGCGCGGGCATTTTACGAAAAAGAAACGGAACAAGGTGAGCCATAAAATTCATTAACCTTGCGCAAAGCGTAAAACTAGTCTTCCAAATAAAGTCCCAATGATACTTGCAGCCCCTGCAGCTTTCCAAAAAAATACTTCTGACCGACCGAAAGGGGTCGAGATGGTTACTCTTGATAACCTAGGGTTATCCATTATTCTGTTTACAGTCTTTTAAGTGGTTAAAACTCTTTCGTTCTTAGGTTATCTGATATACGTAAAATGAGATGACGCCCTCAGCTTGTTAGGGGTGCCGATGTTGCGCGTCAAAAGCTATGCGCGTCGTTTTGACGCACACAGAACGGGGGTTTTTCCCATGCCGTCAACCTTGGGTGAAAGTTCCCTGTCCCTGTTGCGGCTCTCTGCCCGAGAGCCGACCCGACCGCAAGATCGGAGCCGGACAGGCCTTTGCCCCTGGTCTGCGCCTCCTCAATCGTCCGTCCTCCGCCCTCCCTGGTCATTGTCTTTCCACGCCCGGTCCCGACAGGACGAGTGACCGGCCGGGCCGAAAAGCTTCCTGCAGGAAATTATCTTTTAGATCAGGGATTTACGGGAAATGACCAACTACACCGTTCCGTCCAGCGCCGGCACCACCCTCACCCTCAGCCCTCTCGGCACGGCTCCGACCATCACCGGCAATGCCGGCAACGATGTGCTCACGCTGGGGGATGCCGCCGGCAGCACCGTAACGGTGAATTCGGTCGAAACGCTGATCGGCAATGTCGGCAGCGACACCGTCTCGCTTTCCGGCAGCTACGCCACCATGACCCTGACCGGGGTCGAGACGCTGTGGGGCTTCGGCACCAACACGAACATCATCCTCGGCGGCGCGTCGAACACGCTGGCCATCGCCGGGTTCGGCGGCCCGCCCAGCGGCGCCTTCGGCGGCACCATCACCGGCGGGGCCGGGGCCGACCAGCTCATCATCGCAGGCTCCAACAGCGACATCACGGTGAACGCGCTGGAGACCGTCACCGGAGGCAACGGGGGCGACACCATCCATCTGGGTTCCGCCGGCGCCACGGTCCGGGTGTCCTCCATCGAGACCGTGGTGGGCAGCGGCACCACCGATCTGGTGTTCATCGACAGCACCGGCAGCAGCACGCTCACCGCCCTGGGCGTCGAGATGCTGGTCGGCGGGACCGGCAACGACACCGTCCTGCTCGGCTACAGCGGCTCGACCGTCCTGGTCAGGTCGGTGGAGACGCTGACGGGCGACTACAACGCCAAGGATCTCATCTCGCTGGGTGACACCGGCAACAGCATCACCGTCAACTACATCGACACGCTGACCGGCGGCATCGGCAACGATGTCGTCCGGCTGAACTTCAGCAACAGCACCATGGCGGTGTCGGGCATTGAGTCCGTCCAGAATGCCGGCTACAGCACGATGCTGTTCCTCGGCGACAGCGGCAATACCGTGGCGGTCAGCGGCTACAACCCGCCCGGCACCAGCGGAAGCTATGTCTATGGCGCGGTGATCGTCGGCGGTGCCGGCAAGGACGTGATCAATCTGCCGTCGGACTACAGCGCCAACAGCCTGACGATCAGCGCCGTCGAAACCGTGAATGGCGGGACCGGCTACGACATCGTCAGCCTCGGTTCGTCCGGCAACACCACCACCGTCTCCGCCTTCGAAACGGTGCTCGGCGGCGCCGGCAAGGACGTGGTGACGCTGTCCAGCGCCGGCAGCAGCGTGACGGTAACCGCCATCGAGACCCTGACCGGCGGAGCCGGCAACGACGTGGTGCGGATCGGCAAGACCGGCGCCACCGTGATGGTCAGCGGCGTCGAGACCCTGGTCGATTCCTCGGGCGCCACCCTGGTCCTGAACGGCGCCACCACGCTGGTCACCGCGCCGTCCTACGATCTGCTGACGCTGGGCAGCGCCGGCAACACCATGACGGTCGGCCCCTATCAGACGCTGGCCGGCGGTGCCGGCACCGACGTGATGACGCTGGGCAGCACCGGCGGCAACATGGTGACCGTCATCGGCATCGAGACGCTGATCGGCAGCCTCGGCATCGATCAGGCGACGCTGGGCAACACCGGCAGCACGACCATGATGGTCATCGGGCTGGAAACGCTGACCGGCAATTGGACCGCCACCGACACCATCCTGCTGGGCGGCTCCGGCAGCACCGTTTTCGTCACTTCCATCGAAACGGTGATCGGCAGCACCGGCAGCGACACGGTCAACCTGTCGAGCAGCTGGGTCACCGTCGCCCTGTCGGGGGTGGAATACCTTCAGGGCTTCTCCAACGGCACCTTGGCCCGCCTGGGCGACGGCGGCAACACGCTGGCGGTCAGCGGTTACGGCGGCTTCGCCGCGGTAGGCGGCGGCACCATCGTCGGCGGAACCGGCAACGATGTCGTCCGCCTGTCCTACGACGGGTCCAGCACGCTGTCCGTCAGCGGGGTCGAAACGCTGACCGGCAGCGCCGGGACCGATCTGGTGCAGCTCGGCTCCGGCGGCAACACCATCCAGGTTTCAGCGTTCGAAACGGTGCTGGGCGGCACCGGCAAGGACGTGCTGACGTTGGGCAACGGCGGCAACACCACGCGGGTCGGAAATGTCGAAACGCTGATCGGCGGCGCCGGCACCGACGTGGTGCGCATCGCCAACACCGGCGCCACCGTCTGGGTCAGCGGCATCGAGACGCTGATCGATTCCTCGGGCGCCACCCTGGCCCTGAACGGCGCAACCACGCTGGTCAGCTCACAGGGCTATGACCTGCTGACGCTGGGGGCGGGCGGCACCACCCAGGCGGTCGGCCCTTACCAGACCCTGGTCGGCGGGGCCGGCAACGATGTCCTGTCGCTGACCTCGCCCGAAGGCAACACGCTGATCGTCATCGGCGTGGAGACCCTGGTCGGCGGCACCATGCTCGACAGCGTATCGCTCAGCGGCGGTGCCACGATGACGGCGATCCAGCTGGAAACCCTGACCGGCAGCTGGAGCGCGACCGACGTCGTCCTGCTGGGCGGCGTCGGCAACACCGTCCAGGTCAATTCTGTCGAGACGGTGATCGGCAGCGCCGGAAGCGATCTGGTGGCGCTCCAGGGAAGCTCCAGCACCCTGACCGTCTCCGGCGTGGAGGTGGTGACGAACACCGGGTACGGCACGCTGCTGCAGCTGGGCAACGCGGGCAACACCCTGATCGTCGCCGGCTACACCACCGGCGCCACCGCCAATGGCACCACGATCGTCGGCGGTATCGGCAACGACGTGGTCACCCTGCCTTCGGTCGGTTACGGCAGCAACAACGTCTCCGTCAGCGCGGTGGAGACGCTGGCCGGCGGCACCGGCAGCGACTTCGTCACTCTGGGGTCGAGCGGCAACACAATCCGCCTGTCAAACTTCGAGACGGTGTATGGCGGGGCCGGCAACGACGTGGTCCGCATGGGATCGGGCGGCACCCTGTTCCTGTCCGGCGTCGAAACGCTGATCGACAATTACGGCGTCACCCACACCCTGAACGGCGCCACGACGGTGATCGCCAGCTCGGCCAGCGACGTGCTGCAGCTGGGTTATCCCGGCGCCACCCAGAGCCTGCCGTCCCAATACACCACCGTCCTGGGCAGCCAGGGCATCGACGTCATCAGCCTGGGCTCCGCCGGCAACACGATCGCCATCTCCATGCTCGAGACGCTGACCGGCGGCGTCGGCAGCGACACCGTCTACATGGGGTCCGCCGGACAGACAGTGACGGTCACGGGCATCGAGACCTTCATCGGTTCCTCCAACTCCTACAACACCAATTACATCCGGTTGGCCGGCAACGGCCAGACGGTCAGCGTGGGCGCGGTCAACAGCGTCAACGGCTCGTCCGGAACCGACGTGATCCAGCTGATCAATCCCTATTCCTACAGCAATTTCGGGATCGGGATCGGGGATGTCGAGACGGTGATCGGCAGCAATGCGATCGACACCATCTACGCCAGCTACAGCGGAAACACCACGACGGTCTACGCGGTCGAAACCTTGCAGGGCAACGGCGGCAACGACGTCTTCACCCTCGGCGGTTCCGGCGGCACCGTGTCGGTGGCCTATGTGGAGCAGCTGATCGGCGGCAGCGGGACCGACGTGGTCACGCTGATCGGCTACAGCCCGAACACCATGCTGGTTTCCCGTGTGGAAACCCTGATGGGCAACAGTTCGGTCGATGTGATCGCGCTCGGCAGCGCCGGCAACACCATCCTGGTTTCCGCCCTGGAGACGCTGAAGGGCGGCAGCGGCACCGATGTCGTCATGCTGGGCAACACCGGCAACACCATCGTCGCGACGGCCATCGAGACGCTCATCGGCGGCAACGGCCGGGATGTCGTCACCATCGGTTATCGCGGCGCCACCGTGTGGGTCAGCGGGATCGAGGTGCTGGTCGACAACACCGGCAACACACTGTCCCTCAGCGGTCCGCAGCTGGTGACGGTCGCCTCCGTGCCGTCGCCGGTCATCGGCGACCCGCTGCTGGCAAGCACCATCGTCGGCAGCGACTTCACCGATGTGGTGACGGTCGCGCTGACCGGCAGCACCCTGACCGCCTCGAAGCTGGAGACGCTGATCGGCGGCAACGGCCAGGATCTGGTCTATGGGGCCTACAACGGAAACACCATCGCCCTGACGAATGTCGAGACGATGATCGGCGGCTACAGCGGCAACGATGTCGTCGTCTTCGGATCGGGCGGCGGCACGATCCAGCTCAACTATGTCGAGACGGTGGTCGGCGGCGGCGGCACCGACGTGGCGGTGCTGAACAACTACGCCTACAACACGCTGCAGGTGGCAGCCATCGAGACGGTGCTGGGCGCCTGGGGCACCGACATCATCACCATCGGCAGCGCGCAGGGCGTCACGCTCGCCCTCTCCATGGTGGAGACCATAACCGGCAATGCCGGCAACGATGCCATCCGGCTGCTCGGCAGCGCCGGCACGACCATCCAGATGACCACGATCGAGACGGTGGTCGGCAGCGCCGGCAACGATCTTGTCGCCCTCTCCTATCAGGGCAACACGGTGACAGTGTCCGCCGTCGAGACGCTGGTCGGCGCATGGAGTGCCACCGACGTCGTCACCCTCGGCAGCGTCGGCAACACAGTGGTCTCCATTGCCCTGGAGACGGTGATTGGCGGGGCCGGCAACGACGTCGTCCGGCTGAGCCGCGTCGGGGCAACCATGCGCCTGTCGGGGGTGGAAACCCTTGTGAACGCCGATGGCGTCACCATCGCGCTGAACGGCGTCGATACGGTGATCGCCTCCGCGCCGTCGGATCTGCTGATCCTGGGATCCGGCGGCAACACGGTGACCGTCGGCAGCCAATACATCAGCCTGGGCGGCAACATCGGCACCGACGTGCTGACCCTGAGCCAGGGCGGCAACACGGTGGTCATCGATCAGGTCGAGACGCTGACCGGCGGCGCCGGCAACGACTTGGTCTTTGCGACCAGCCTCGGCACCACCACCGCCCTTTCCAATGTCGAGACCTTCATCGGCAACTGGCTGTCTCTTGATGCGCTGGTGCTGGCGTCGTCCGGCAACACGCTGGCGGTCGGATATGTCGAGACGGTCATCGGCGGTATCGGCAACGATGTGCTGTCGGCCACCACCGGCTATTCGCTGTCCAACCTGACGGCCATCCGGATCGAGACGATCCAAGGTGGCTCCTATTACGATTCCGTCTCGCTCGGCACCGCCGGCAACACCGTCACCGTCAGCAACCTGGAAGTCCTGAACGGCGGCAACGGCAAAGACGCCGTCACGCTTTCGGTCGCCTCCACCATCAGCATCAGCCTCCTCGAGACGCTGTTCGGCAGTGCCGGCAACGATGTCGTCAGCCTCGGCTATGCCGGCGCCACCATGCTGGTCTCTGGGGTCGAATCCCTGATCGGCTACGGTTACAGCAGCGCTGTCGACGTCATCACGCTGGGCGGCAGCTCCAACAGCGTCTATGTGCAGGCGCTCGAGACCCTGATCGGCAGCACAGGTGTCGACATCGTCCGGCTGGCGCGCACCGGCGCCACCATGATGGTGTCGGGGGTCGAGACGCTGGTCGACGCCGCCGGCACCACGCTGGCCCTGAACGGCGCCAGCACCCTGATCTCCTCGCCGTCCGCGGATGTGCTGACGCTGGGCGATGGCGGCAACACCACCGCCGTCAGCGGCTATGGCACGCTGGTCGGCGGGGCCGGCACCGATGTCGTCACCATGACGACATCCGGCAACTTCGTGGTCTCCAAGGTGGAGACCCTGATCGGAGGCGCCAGTTCGGATTACATCAGTCTCGCCGCCGGCGGCGCGACCATGATGGTCTCCCAGATCGTCGGGGCCAGCGGCTATTATGGCACCGAGACGCTGCTGCTGGGCAGTGCCGGCAACACCCTGACGATCAACGCGATCGAAACGGTGCTGGGTGGTTCCGGCAAGGATGCCGTGGTCCTCACCAGTTGGGGCAGCACGACGGCGGCATCGGCCCTGGAGACGCTGAACGGCACCAGCGCCACCGATGTCCTGATGCTGGGCGGCGTCGGCAATACCGTCTCCCTTACTGCCTTCGAGACGCTGGTCGGCAGCGCCGGGACGGATGTGGTCGCCATCCAGCCGATCTATCTCTACATGTCCGGCAACAGCACCTATTACGGCAGCCCGACCATGACCGTGTCGGGCGTGGAAACCCTGATCGGTTCCTACGTCTGGGATACCATCTACATCGGCTCCACTCTCGGCAGCACCACCACCGTGGTTTCGGTGGAAAGCATGATCGGCAACAGCGGCACCGACGTCGTCATCATCGGCAACACCATCGGCAGCATGATGTATGTCGGCGCGGTGGAGACGCTGATCGGCAGCACCGCCGTCGATGCCGTGACCCTGGGGGCCGGGGTGAATGGCGGCGGCACCGTCATGGTCTCCGGGATCGAGACCCTGACCAGTTCCTGGGGCACCGATGTCGTGCTGCTGGCCAACACCGGCAACACCATTTCGGTGACGAGCATCGAGACCCTGACCGGCGGCACCGGCAACGATGTGGTGAGGATCGGCGCCAAGGGCGCCACGGTCCGGGTGTCGGCCGTCGAAACCCTGGTCTATTCCGACGGCACCACGATCAATCTGGCGGGGGCCAACACGCTGATCGCCTCCCCCGCCACCGACGTGCTGACGCTGGGCGAGGACGGGTCGACGATCACCGTCGGCGTGCCAAGCACCAACACGTTCCTCGGCGGGTCGGGCAACGACGTGCTGACCGGCGGCAGCGGCGACGATTGGTTGAGCGGTGGGGCCGGCAGCGACCGGCTGACCGGCGGCGGCGGCAACGACATGATGATCGGCGGGGCCGGCGACGATACCTTCGTCGGCGGGGCCGGCAACGACACCATCGACCCCAGCGGCGGCGGTACCGACTACTTCGACTATTCGGGCCTGTCCGGGCCGATCACCTTCGATCTGGTCAACCTGACGGTCAGCAAGGGAGCCGACGGCACCGACACCATTCTCAACACCTTCGGGCTGGACGTTGACAACGACGGCATCTTCGTCACCGGCACGGCCGGGAACGACCAGTTCATCATCAACTCACGCACGCCTTTCTTCGACGTGCTCGGCGGGGCCGGCAACGACACCATCACCGCCGTCAATGGCGTCGAGGGACGGGTCTTCTACTCGACCGCGACGACCGGCGTGAACGTCAATCTCGGCACCGGTATCGCCTATGACGGCCAGGGCGGCATCGACACGCTGTCCAACGTCCGGCGCGTCCGCGGCTCCTCCTACAACGACACGCTGACGGGCGGCAGCGCCAACGAGCAGTTCGAAGGCGGGGCCGGCAACGACCTCATCGACGGCGGCGCCGGCTTCGACGCGGTCCGCTATCATCGTTCGCCCGCCGCCATCGTCGCCAATCTGGCAACCGGCATCATCCAGGACGGGTTCGGCGGCACCGACACCGTAAGCGGCATCGAATGGGTGCGCGGTTCCGATTTCGCCGATCTGATCATCGGGTCTGATGCGGACGAAAAGCTTGACGGTGACGGCTTCAGCTACACCGTGGACGGCAACGATACCCTGCGGGGTGCCGGCGGCAACGATACTCTCAACGGCTTCGCCGGGGACGACCTGCTGGACGGCGGCAGCGGCAACGACCGTATGGACGGCGGTATCGGTACCGACACGGCGGTGTTCAGCGGATCGACCCTGATCTGGAATGCGGGCGACGGCACCTATCACACGGTCGGCCCCGATGGCGAGGATACGCTTTCCGGGATCGAGATGGTCCAGTTCGGGACCGGAGCCGCCGCGTCGATCGACAGCCAGCTGTTCGATCCCTACGCCTACATCGCCTCCTACGGCGACCTGATGAACCTGTTCAAGCTGGATGGCGATGCGGCAGCCAGACACTACTACAATTACGGCTCGCACGAGGGGCGCACGCTCAGCTTCGACGCCATCAAGTACGTCGCCTCCAACCCCGACCTGATCAACGCCTTCGGCCTGAACACCGTGGCGGCGGAGAAGCACTTCATCGAGTATGGCTGGAAGGAAAGCCGCCCGGTCAACTTCGACGCCGCCCTCTATCTGGCCAAATACGCCGATGTCCGCGCGGTCCTCGGCAGCGATCAGGTCGCGGCGATGAAGCATTACATCGAGTATGGCGTGCATGAGGGCCGCAACGCGGTTCCGATCAGCGTGTCGGTCAGCGCCACCAGTGCCGTGAAGGCGGAAGGCAGCAGCGGCACCACGCCCTACACCTTCACCGTCTCGCGCAACGGCGACATCGGCCTGGCCGTGAACGTGAACTATGCGGTGAGCGGCAGCGGGGCCAACCCGGCGGACGCGGCCGACTTCCAGGGCGGCGTCCTGCCGTCGGGCACGGTCAGCTTCGGCATCAACGAGACGTCCAAGACGGTGACGGTCAACGTGGCCGGAGACGGCACCACCGAGCCGGACGAGGGCTTCATGGTGACGCTGTCCAACCCGTCGAGCGGCGTGTCGATCGGCACCGCCTCCGTCAGCGGCACCATCCTGAACGACGACAGCTCCCTCTTCACGGTGTCGTCGACAAGCGGCAGCACGCTGACGGTGGGATCCTACCAGACCCTGATCGGCAACATCGGCGTCGACGTCGTCACGTTGGGCAGCTCGGGCAACACCCTGTTGATGAGCGGGGTGGAGACGCTGACCGGCGGCGCCGGGCAGGACGTGGTGACGCTGGGGTCGGCGGGCAACACGCTGCGGCTGTCGGGGGTGGAGACCCTGATCGGCGGCTCCGGCACCGACGTGGTGGCGCTCGGCGCCAACGCGCTGGTGTGGAAGACCGGCACCGGCCAGTACGAGACCTATGACGGCAACAGCCTGCAGACGCTGATCGGGGTCGAGCAGGTCAAGATCGGCAGCAATGCGGCGACACCGATCGACAGCCAGCTGTTCGATCCCTATGCCTACATCGCCTCCTACGGCGACCTGATGACCCTGTTCAAGCTGAACGGCGAAGCGGCGGCGCAGCACTACTACAATTACGGCTCGCACGAGGGGCGCACGCTCAGCTTCGACGCCATCAAGTACGTCGCCTCCAACCCCGACCTGATCAACGCCTTCGGCCTGAACACCGTGGCGGCGGAGAAGCACTTCATCGAGTATGGCTGGAAGGAAAGCCGCCCGGTCAACTTCGACGCCGCCCTCTATCTGGCCAAATACGCCGATGTCCGCGCGGTCCTCGGCAGCGATCAGGTCGCGGCGATGAAGCATTACATCGAGTATGGCGTGCATGAGGGCCGCAACGCGGTTCCGATCAGCGTGTCGGTCAGCGCCACCAGTGCCGTGAAGGCGGAAGGCAGCAGCGGCACCACGCCCTACACCTTCACCGTCTCGCGCAACGGCGACATCGGCCTGGCCGTGAACGTGAACTATGCGGTGAGCGGCAGCGGGGCCAACCCGGCCAACGCGGCCGACTTCCAGGGCGGTGTCCTGCCGTCGGGTACGGTCAGCTTCGGCATCAACGAGACGACCAAGACGGTGACGGTCAACGTGGCCGGCGACGGCACGGCGGAGCCGGACGAAGGCTTCACGGTGACGCTGTCCAACCCGTCGGGCGGCGTGTCGATCGGCACCGCCTCTGCCACCGGCACCATCCTGAACGACGACAACTCGGTCTTCACGGTGTCGTCGACGGGCGGCAGCACGCTGACGGTGGGGTCCTACCAGACCCTGATCGGCAACATCGGCATCGACGTCATCACGTTGGGCAGCTCGGGCAACACCCTGTTCATGAGCGGGGTGGAGACGCTGACCGGCGGCACCGGGCAGGACGTGGTGACGCTGGGGTCGGCGGGCAACACGCTGCGGCTGTCGGGGATTGAAACTCTGATCGGCGGCTCCGGCACCGACGTGGTGGCGCTCGGCGCCAACGCGCTGGTGTGGAAGACCGGCACCGGCCAGTACGAGACCTATGACGGCAACAGCCTGCAGACGCTGATCGGGGTCGAGCAGACCAGGATCGGCAGCAATGCGCCGACACCGATCGACAGCCAGCTGTTCGATCCCTACGCCTACATCGCCTCCTACGGCGACCTGATGAACCTGTTCAAGCTGAACGGCGAAGCGGCGGCGCAGCACTACTACAATTACGGCTCGCACGAGGGGCGCACGCTCAGCTTCGACGCCATCAAGTACGTCGCCTCCAACCCCGACCTGATCAACGCCTTCGGCCTGAACACCGTGGCGGCGGAGAAGCACTTCATCGAGTATGGCTGGAAGGAAAGCCGCCCGGTCAACTTCGACGCCGCCCTCTATCTGGCCAAATACGCCGATGTCCGCGCGGTCCTCGGCAGCGATCAGGTCGCGGCGATGAAGCATTACATCGAGTATGGCGTGCATGAGGGCCGCAACGCGGTTCCGATCAGCGTGTCGGTCAGCGCCACCAGTGCCGTGAAGGCGGAAGGCAGCAGCGGCACCACGCCCTACACCTTCACCGTCTCGCGCAACGGCGACATCGGCCTGGCCGTGAACGTGAACTATGCGGTGAGCGGCAGCGGGGCCAACCCGGCGGACGCGGCCGACTTCCAGGGCGGCGTCCTGCCGTCGGGCACGGTCAGCTTCGGCATCAACGAGACGACCAAGACGGTGACGGTCAACGTGGCCGGCGACGGCACGGCAGAGCCGGACGAGGGCTTCACGGTGACGCTGTCCAACCCGTCGGGCGGCGTATCGATCGGCACCGCCTCTGCCACCGGCACCATCCTGGACGACGACGGCGGGGTGTTCAGAGTGTCGTCGACGAGCGGCAGCACGCTGACGGTGGGGGCTTGCCAGACCCTGATCGGCAACATCGGCGTCGACGTCATCTCGTTGGGCAGTTCGGGCAACACCCTGCTGATGACCGGGGTGGAGACGCTGATCGGCAGCGCCGGCAACGACGTGGTGACGCTGGGGTCGGTGGGCAACACGCTGCGGCTGTCGGGGGTGGAGACGCTGATCGGCGGCGCCGGCACCGATGCGGTGACGGTGACGGGCGGATCGATCCGCTTCGAGGGTGGTACCGGCGACAGCATCTCTCTCGCCTCGGGCAGCGGGACCGACACGATCGTGTATTCGTCCCTCACCAACATCGCATCGCTGGGCGCCAACACCGGTTTCGTTTCGGTCTCGAACTTCCAGTCGGGGACCGACAAGGTGCAGTTCACCGGCACGGCCCGGACTGTGGTGGACAAGAACAGCAGCGCGAGCCTGACCACGGCCACCGCGGCGACCAACGGGGTAAGCATGACCAACGAACTGGTCATGCTCACCTCGGCGGTCAGCGGCAGCCTGACCGATGCCAACCTCGCCAACTTCCGCACGGCTCTGGGGTCGCTGACGAACTCGTCGGCCGGCGCCAGCACCCTGGTCCTGGCCAACACCGGCACGAACACCGGCCTGTATCAGGTGGTCGACACAAATGGGGACGGACAGGTGGCCGCCACCGAGGTCCGGCTGCTCGGCGTGTACAACGGCACGGTGCTTGGGCTCTCCGACATCAATCTCGGTTGAGTTCAGCATCTGGCAAAGAAAAGGGGCGCCCGGTCCGGGCGCCCCTTCTTCTTTCGGCTCATCGCCCACTCAGTCCAGGGATGGCGGCGGTCCCAGCCGCATGAAGGGCTTGGCGTGGCGTGAGAAGTGCGGGTTGAAGAACGGGTCGGAGCGGATCATGTCCGGCCAGCGGCGGCGGAGGGCCTCCAACTCGCCACGGGCACGGTCCTGCTTCTCGAAGGTCATGTCGAAGCCGCGTGACTTCGATTCGAAGTGATACAGCATGGCCGCCGGGGTGTAGACCACATCCAGCCCACGCTCCCGCAGCTTCAGGCAGTAATCGACATCGTTGAAGGTGACCTTGAAGTCGACGGCATCGAAGCCGCCGACGCTCTGGAAAACCGTGCGCCGGGTCGCAAGGCAGGCGCCGGTCACCGCGGCGGCCGAATGACGCAGAGCCGTGCGACCGAGATACCCGCCGTCGCGCGGGCTTTCGCCGGCATATTCGTGCATGGCGCCGCCATCGACCCCCAGCACGACGCCGGCATGCTGCAACGTGCCATCCTCGTACAGCAGCTTGGCCCCCACGGCGCCCACCTCCGGCAGCAGGGCGCAGGAGACCATTTCCCGGCACCATGTCTCGCTGATGACCGTCATGTCGTTGTTGAGGAACAGCAGGACCTCGCCGGCGGCGTGACGCGCGGCGAAATTGTTGATTGCCGACCAGTTGAAGGCGCCGGCATAGCCCAGGACCATGACGTCCTCCACCGCCCGGGCGCGGTTCAGGAAATCCACCGTGTCGTTACAGGTGCTCTCGTGGTCGACGATGATGATCTGGATCTTGCCGGGGTAGAAGCGGCGGGAGGCCAGAAGCGATTCGAAACAGGGGCCGATCAGCAGGAACTTGTCCTTGGTCGGCACGATCACCGACAGGGTGGGCGCCTGATCCGGCAGGGGCCACGTCACCCAGGTGGCCGGGAGCGGCGGTTGGGAACCGTTCGGAACCTGGATGTCGTCGATCGCCGCCCCGATGCCGCGGCGGGCAAGATGCCGCTCGACGCTGGCCCGGTTGCTCGCGGGGTGGGACTGCTCCGCCCCGCTTCCTGCGGTCGGGCGGCACAGATGATGGAGGATGCGGGGCAGGTGCCGGGCGGACGAGCGTCGATACCGCTCCGTGAAGGCTAGCAGCAGATCGTAGGCGAAATCGCCGTCCGGCGCAGCATCGGCTCCAGGCAGGCTGGCGGCGAGGCTGGTGAAACACGCCGCCTCGATGAAGAACAGGCTGCCGATGACGTTGCGGCACAGCAGAAGCTGATAATCGAGCGCGGTCTTGAAGGCCGGGCTGTGAAACGTCATGGAGCCGTCGGCGTCGACATGGCATTCGTCATGGTCGCCATAGATCAGCCGGACACCGTCCTGAAGCGAGGCGCGGACGATGTGGGACAGGGCGTCCCAGGCAAGGCGGATGGGTTGGGCGATCAGGCCGATCCACGCGCCGTCCCCGTCCTTGGCCGTCCGTGCGGCCACCAGGGCGGCGGTCTGCCCGAGATGGATGGCGGGGGCGGCCAGAACGGCGACGCGCGGATCGCCGGCATAGCGGTCGCGCAGGATGGCGATCTGGTCGGCCGGGGCGGCGGTGTCGAAAACCACGACTGCGCTCCAGTCGCCGTAGGTCTGATCCGCCAGATCGTCGAGCGCATCGACGATCTGGTCCATGGTCAGGGTGGCGGCATGGAGGCCGACGACGATGCGGGGACGGCGGGGCAGGGCGGCGTGCAGGCGGTCCATGAACCGCTCCTGCCGCTTGGTCTGTTCATAATAGGCCCGGTGATAGGCGTCGTAACGGTCGAGGGGCAGTGACGACAGCTTGCCGACAACCGGCAGGGAGGCCTCCAGCCGCCCCAGCGTCGCCTTCAGATCGCGGATTTCGGCGGTGACCTGGTCGACGAAGTCGCTGAAATCGAAGTCGTCATATTGCAGGTGCAGGTCGCGGGCGATCCGCTGTTTGGAGATCACCTCCTTGATGGTGATGCGCGCCCCTTTCTTCAGAAGGGGAAGGCAGGAGGTCGGCACCGTGAACGCGAAGCCATGATAGCCGTCGCTGCCGAGACGCTCGGCCAGTTCGCGCCGATACAGCGAGCATTGGGTGGCGCCGATGTACAGATTGTCGATATGGAATTCGAGGAAGACCCGCTCCGCCAGATCACGGGCATTGGCGGCCCATCCGGTTACCTCGGTTCCTCCGTGATATTCGACAGTCCCGATCAGGTCCTTGAATGCCCCTAGGGCCGGCACGTGGGGTTTCCGCGCCGCTGACTGGATGGTGGCGCGGCCGATGACGGTGGCATAGTCGGCAGGAACGGCAGCCAGGAAGGCCGGGTCGGTGAGGACGGCCAGCAGCAGCTCGGGCCATGTCGTGGCGTTGAGGGTCTTCTCGGCTCCCTGCGCCGACAAAGGCATCCGATCCGCCGCCCAGCGCTTCAGGCTGACGTCGGGACGCACGCTTTGGATCGCGTGCGGCAGAGGGACCGCCTCGGCAAGCGGCTTCAAAGTCTTTAGAAGAAATTCCTGTGCCGTAATGAAAATCTTGAAAAAATCTTCAATACCCAGATCCAGCCGACCTTGGATCGCCTGCGAAGCCTCCGGATCCCTCCCAAGAAAAAAACGGTAGGATTGGATCACATCATCAGGCGTCGATCTGAACGTCGGTTTCTGTTCAGGGAAATGCATTGGTTGCTCGTGGCGACAGGATAACGGTTATATCGGGCCGAACCATATCAGACAGCCGTTGCCAAGCGAACAGCTTCCGGCGGAGTGAGTGAAGAGGAGTTGCCAAGGAAGGTTGTCGAAGGGAAGGGCTGCAAAGAAACGCGAGGCAACCCGCCTCGCGTCCCGATCCATGCAGTCAGCCGTCAAACGTCGGTGCTGTGGGTGAAGGGCAACTCCGGACCCCCGCCGCCCGGCGCAGCCGGCCGCTTCAGCCGTTCATAGATGGCGTCGTAGCGGATCCCGTTGCCGTCGCCGGGATAGTCGGGCGCCTCCAGCGAGACGGTCGTCACCGCGATGGGCCGGAAGCCGGCCTGCCGGGCGGCAGCATCGACATAGCCCGCCATCGTGACCTGCATGGTCTGCTGGACCCGGTTCACCTGAAGCGCGAGGATGTGCCAATAGGTGGCGGGAACACCGAAATCAGTCGGAATGTGCTGGTTGAGAGCCATATGCGTCTCCTGTGGGCGTGTTGAATCGACCGTTTCAATGGTGGCCGGACTGCGAGACATCCGCGCTGCGTTCGTCCGGCCCGATCTCAGGCGATCACCGCAAGCCTGCGCAGGGCGCCGGCGGCATCGCGGATTTCGACATAGCCGGCAATGGTCGCGCTTGCCTGTGCGGTAAAGGCGCCGAAACGGACACGACCCGCCGTACCTTTGGGGATGAGAGCCAGATCGACGCTGGAATCCGCCCCTTGGGCCTGGAGGGTGACGGGAGAGCCGGAGGCTCCCCCCGACGCGGCCACATAATTGACCGCAAGCGATTGATGCTGGACGGCGAATTGCACGGTCTCGGCATTGTTGGCGCCGGTCTTGACCTGGATACCGCCCGTGCCGCTGTTGTTCAGACAGAATGTGCCGTCGACGCCCGGCGAACGGAGAAGGCGGGCGCTGTAATCCACATCCGGCTGTGCATGCATGTCGATATAGCACATCCGGTTGGCGGTTCCGGACATGCCGACTTCCACGCCGAAGTTGAAGGGGTCGGCGCCGACCAGGCGGATGGTGCCGGCTCCCTTGCGGGCGAGCGCCAGGGAAACCGAGGCCTGGGTGCCCTGCGCCGAAAGGGTCGGCGCCTCGTCGTTCTGGGAGCCGCTCGCCTGCAGCACATTCACCGCACCGGGCTTGCCCACGATCCGGAATTGTTCGGCACCGCCGCACACGATGCCCATCCCATCGGCCTGCGAACTGGTCATGCCGGTGTCCCTGTCCATCAGGAAGGAAAGGGCCGGCGCAGCAGCGGTCCCAGCGGACAGGAGAAGCGGACCTTCAAAGCCCGATGTACCGGTAAATGTGGGAGCCTCGCGCGGGGCGTAGGGCGTCAGGTTCACGGTGTAGGGGGCTGTGAGGGCCAGGGAATAGGGACCGCTCATGCCGTCACCTGGAAGAAAGACAGCGAGACCGTGCAGTCATGGGAGGAGACGAGCCCCAGCGACGCGACGCCACAGATCCGTCGGGCATTCGGCGACAGCTCGGGAGCCGCGCCATCAAGCGCATCGGCGGTGGGGAGGTTTGCCGCTCCGTTATATTGAACCCAGAAGGGGGCGGACGCGTTGAACAGGACGGCGGAGGCATGCGCCGGCACGGCGATGCTTTTCGGGACGCCAGCCGCCAGCACCACCGCGTAGCGATGGTCGGACGGCTCCACGATGTCTGTGGAGTGGCCCATGGCGTCGGCGTAGCTTTGAAACTGCTTCACATTGGCCTCCTGTTTGGATGGGAAGCGGCGCAAACGAAAACGCCACGCCCGGAGGGCGTGGCGGATGCGGTCGATGACAGGGTGCAAGGGGGCTTATGGCAAAGGCGGGCATGGCACGCCCTTTTCGACGGACAGGCTAGAGCCCCGCCGCCCGAAGATCAAGGACTATTTACCTATTCTGAAGCGTCGGGAATCTGCGCGCCGGTATCCCCAGCCCCCGTTTCGTCTGGGGCCGGAGTTGCGGAGGCGTTGCGCTGCGCATGGGTCAGGCCGCCATGCTCCGTCAGGATCCCGGCAAGCTCCGTATGGCCTTTGCGCAGCGCGACATCCAGCGGAGTCTCCTTCATCGTGGAATCCTCGCGGTTGGGGTCGGCGCCATGGTCCAGGAGACGGCGCAGCAGAGCGATATGATTGAAGTCCGCAGCCCGGTGCAGGGCCGTCGCGCCATTCTGCTCGGCCGTATTGACGTCGTAGGCTGCCGCAAGCATCGCCTCCACCGTTTCCGCCATGTTCCAGTTCGTGGCGAAATGCAGGGGACTCCAACCGACCGAACGGAAGAAGGCCATGGTCGCGCTGCTGCCCGGCAGTTCGGAAACGGCGATGCAGTCGGAGGTCCGTTCCAGATCCGGGACCAGAGCGGAGGGAACGGCTTGAAATCGCAGGGAGTGGAGCGTTGCCCGCAAAGGCTGGTGGATGGCTCCATTGAAAAGCGACAGGGTCATTCCCCCGAAGCCGACAAGTGACGGATAGACCGGAATGAGGACGCGGCAAAGCCTGCCCCCGAGATAGGCTGCTTTATCGATCTCGTACCAATGGCTGCACGGCAGATCGGCCGGAGCGGATGCCAAGCGGAAATGACGCCCGCTGATGATGGACGTGTCATGCCAGGACACGATCAGTTCCAGGAACAGGCTATGGTCATTGGAAACCGCAGGAACGGCCGACGGCGGAATCGTCAGGAAGAAGTTCTCGGCAAAGACCAGGGCGGACAGCTTGCCTTGCTCGGCCCAGAGATAGCCGGCATTGGCGTTCCATCCACCTTTAAGAAGGCTGTCCAGAGGAATGTCGCTGATTCTGTTCTGCTCGATCAGCGGTTGTGGATCAGCCTGTGTGCCGGGAGAATCTTCCGAAACATGGGGCCGGCCGCCTTCCGCCGCCATCTGCGTCAGGAAATGGGTCAGGAGAACGGACGAAACAGGGTCCACCCCATCTCCCGCATAGCCAGCCCCGTCCCGGTCCCCGACCTTTTCGGTAATGCCAAGGCGCTGCTTCTGGCGCTCTGTCTCTTCGCTGACGCGGGCCTGAACCCGACGGTAGACAGCCAGATCGACCGCGATGATCTGTTCCAGCTTCTGGCGGGCCTCGTCTGACAAGGAGTCCGCCGTCAGACGCTTTCGCGTCTTGTTGATGGCGACAGAGCGGTTCAAGGGCGGGAGACGCAACGCAACAGAGGCAAGGAAAAGAAAATCAGAAACGTTTTCCGTGGTTCCGATCAACGAATAATGGCGAAAAGCAAAGTCCACAATGTCATCAATCGTCGTGTCGACAACATCATCACTTCCATAAAGAGCTTTGCTTTGCGGATTGGAGAAGAACTCGAGTTCACCGTCCTCCGCATTCAATATGAATTCACCAGGACCATGATCGCGCAGTCGGCTCTGAATGCCGAGCATGAAAGGAGACAGCGTATCCTGCGGATGCTCCAGGATATAGCTGACATGGGACAGGAATTGCTCGATCGGATCTCTGATGATGGAAATGTACAGAAACATGCTCGGCGGGCACAGCGCCGCCGCATCCCTATAGGAAAGATGACCGCTGACGAACCTGTAATCCGACAGATCCGGGCGATCCGACTGGCCTCCGGCAAGCAGTCCTTCAATATGGTGAATCTGCGCACTGTCAGAAAAACATTCACCGATGGACGCTGCGGCACTTGTTCCGGCGGTCTTTGGTATATGAACAAAGAATATAGGCCGCAGAGGCGGGAGCATGTCTGACAACAGCCTGCGCCAAATATCCGTCATTACCTTTTCCCATCCTTCACAGCATGTACTGAAAGAAAAACACTACATATTTTGCTAATTAACACCGCAACACTCTGTAGAATTTTCCCTAAAAAGCGGTCTTATTTCGATGCGTAGGCTCTCCGAATGCCTGCCGGTGCATGATATTGGATCAGGGCAACCACCTTCAACCATAGATTCTCCGCCGTCGGGGTGCTCCGTCCATTTCCAATTCACGCGCGCAGGCAACGCGGGACAGTGGCACGACGATAGCCATGCCAGCCACGGCCGATGCGGACAAAGTGTCACATCCAAGCCCAATGGCGGTTCAATGGGAGAATCTCCACACTTATAAGCAGTGCGGAATACCGATGCTGCACTTCCATCGATGGATCGCAGCGATCGGAGCCGCTCTCTTCGGTCATAGTCCCGGCAAGGCTCCGGTATCGGAAATCCGGAACCGACAGGAACACAGCCCGATAAACGCAAACGCCGCCTTCACCTTGAAGGCGGCGCTGCGCTTTCGCAGATCTGCCCTGGGCGCCGCTTCAATGCGACGCGGTTTCCCGCATGCCAAGAGCCTTCAGGATGGGCGCCTCCGGGGAAAGCTGGTAGCTCTTCCCAATGCGGTTTGACAGCCTAGGATTGTAGTAGGGGCTTGCCTCGGGAACCTGAACCCCAAGCCGCTCAAGGAGGGCCGCCGAAGGCATGGCCGGCCGGACACTGCGAGCCGTGCTCCAGACCAAGCTGAACGGGGTATACAGGACACGGGACTGACGAGCCCGTGCCATCAGTGACAAGGCGGTTGCCAGCTCATACTCGTTGGCGGCCGGGTCCAGGCGATCCAGCACGGAGGCGAGGAAGGAACCGCGAGCCACCCAATGGGAGGCGCATACGGCGTCGACGGTCCGCTGGCAGAAGCCAAATCCGTGATAGCCGCTGTCATCGAGCGAACGGCCAGCGTCAGGGCTGTCGAGGAACCCGCCAAATCCGAAATAGCCGCCAGCCCACATCAGGCGGCCATTCTCGTTGGCGACACGTCCGCCAACCAGGACCGCATCGTCAATCCCATTCAGCAGACCAGCCAGTTCATCCAGCCAGGGTTCGTCAGGAAGCTGAACGCCCTTCCCGATCCAGGCAACCAGATCGTTTTGGGCGACGGATGCCAACACCGGAACGATCCGGTCAGCATGGACGATTTCGATCCTGGGGTTGTTGCCCAGGCCGGCGGTGACATCGACCAGACGCTCATCGTCCACGATGACCGTACAGCTGTGGGTCTTGCCGCAGGATTCATAGAGCCGCTGCAGACGCTCCAGCAGCACCTCCTCCTTGATGCCGCGCGCATCCCAAACGATGCGTACCGGCGGGATCTGGATGGGCTTCAGGCACCAGATGCCCCCGTGGTTGAAAAGCGTGTTCTCGGCAACCTCGAACAGAGCGTTCTTGCCTGTGAGGGCAAGATTCTGGGACAGCACGTGAAACTGGCTGACGACGGTTTCCGGCTTGCCCGACGATTCGATGGAAGCGGTCGATCCGGGATTGATCCTCCAGGCATACAGCACTTCCGGCACATGGACGATCTTGCCGCCGCTGCGGGAAACGCGCCAGAAGGTGTCCCAGTCATGGCACCAGGTGGCCTTGTCATCCTGGTAGGCGCCCACCTCCAGAGCGACATCGCGGCGAACCGCACAGAGATGGGCGACATAACAGATGTTGGAGAACAGGATGGGATCCCAATCCGTCTTGTGGAACGGCGAGAACATCCCCGATCGCTCGTCGCTCTTGCACTCGTCCGAATAGAGAGCAGCCGGGCGGTCGTTGCGGACGATCGCCTCCGCCATGAACGACAAGGCATCGAGGGTCAGGAAGTCATCGGCATCCACCGGCAGGACATAGTCGCCTGTAGCGGCACGGAAGGCCGTGCCATAGCCGCCCATGATGCCGGCGTTCTTCTCAAGCCTGATGAAGACGACCTTCGGGTGATTGCGGATGGCATCGCACCAGGCGACGGTATCGGCGTTGCGGCTGCCGTTGTCGACCACCACCCATTCGAAGTTCGTGTAATACTGATTGAAGATCGTCGCCTCCAGTTCACGCAGGAACTTGGCAGGCGTGTTGTACACGCTGAGGAAGAACGAAAACTTGATGGTTTCCTTCACCTGGCGCGGACGCCGGTGGCGCAGGCGCTGCAGGAAGGTCGTCATGAAGTCGGACGTATCCGGCTTCGCCCTTGCCGGCCTGACTTCGCAGAACGGCGTCGTCTGCAGGAAATTGGCATTGTAATAAGGATCGGTGACCCCCGCCCAGCGCTCCAGGAACTTCTGGGATTCCCAGTTGAAGGTTCCGGCTTTCGACAGGGACTCGAAGTGATAGAGCTCGATCCCCGGATCCACGGCGATCCGCAGGCCACGGGCGCGGATGCGCAGGCAAAGATCGACGTCGTTGTAGTTCAGCGGCAGGGAAACGTCGAACCCACCCAATTCGCAGTACAGGTCGCGGCGCATCAGCAGGCACGCCCCCGTGGAGGCAATGGCGTTGTGAGCAAGCTGCGCCATCCCCATCGGCCCGGGGGTCAGGCGCTGCTCACGGATCAGCATATGGGTTGGGCCCTGCGGCATCAGAACGATGCCGGTATGCTGGATGCTGTGATTGGCGAACAGAAGCCGGCAGCCGACAGCGCCGACCCCCGGCTGGCTGGCCAGGCCAACCATGTCGTAGAGGAAGCGCGGGGTGATGACTTCCATGTCGTCATTCAGGAGAAGGACGTATTCGCCTCGTGCTTCCTGGACGCCGAGATTGATCTTCTCGGAGAAATTGAACTGCTTCGCCTTGTAATGAACAAGCCGAACCTGCGGCATATTTGAAAGATATTTCTCAATGGCATCCGTGAGGTCGCCATTGTGAACGACAACGATCTCGTAGTTGTTGTAGCACTCCGAATCGATCAGGCTCTGGACGCAGTTCGAGAGCAGATTCAGGCGCCGCCCTTCCACGGAAACGGTATAGCCCGCCGTCGGAATGACGATGCTCACCATGGGCTGATGGGCCGGCGGCGCATAGGTCACGCGCCAGTTCCCGGGCGAATAATGCTGCTTCACCTTGCCCTGAACCCCGGCTCGGGCCAGTGCGCTGGTCAGCGCCAGCTGCTGCCTTTTGAGAACATAGGGTTTGTTGGTCAGCGACTGGGCGGTGGAGGTCGGGCTCAGACGCCAGTGGTAGAGGACCTTGGGGATGTGATGGATGCGGTCCGTCCGCTCCGTCATGCGCAGGGCCAGGTCGTAATCCTGGGTGCCGTCGAAGGCGGAACGCCAGCCGCCGACCTTCCGCAGCAGCTCCGCCCGATAGGTCGTCAGATGGCCGATATACATGGTGCTGCGCAGCAATTCGGGCGACCAGCCCGGCTTGTAGGCGGCTCCGAAGCATTGCTGGCCGTCTGCGGACATCTTGTCCTCGTCGCTGTAGACGACATCCAGCGTCGGATCGTCGGCGACGGCGGCGGCGACTTCGTAAAGAGCATCCGGCGTCAGCTCGTCATCGTGATCGAGCAGGGCGATCCAATCGCCGGTCGCCGTGGCCAAGGCCGCGTTGGAGGCCGCCGAGATGCCGGAATTGCCTGACTGGAAGGTCACCTTGATCCGGCTGTCTTCCCGCTGATGGTGGAGCAGAATGTCGTGTACGCCGGGGTCGGCCGATCCGTCGTCGCACAGGCACAGCTCCCAATGGGGATAGAGCTGCGTGCGCACCGAATTGATGCAAGCCTCCAGCATCGCCCGGTCGGTTTCATAGACCGGAACAATGATGGAGATCAGCGGGGGATTCTTCCATTCGCGCAAACGGGCGAGAATGCCGGCATAATCAATCTCACGTTCCGGCGTGACATCGCTTTCCAGGCCACCCGGACGCTTTTCCGCCCACCCGTACATCAGGAAGTGATGATAGCCGGAAGGCAGGCTGCCCTTGCCGACCAGCGCCCCGACATCGGGGTTCTGGCCGAGGTAGCGCGATTCGATGAAACCCGGAATGCGCGGCCGCAGCCCCAGGAAATCCTCCCGGATCCCGCTGTCGAGCCAATGGCGGCAACCGGACGAGATCAGTCCGATCCGTACCGCGCCCTGCACGTCGCCGTGAAACTCCCGGTAGAGCTCTTCGGCGAATTGGGGGCTTTCCTGGAAGGAATAGGACTGCACCCTGGATTTCAGCCAACGGCCGCCTTCATAGGTGTCGGCAGATGACTGCACCTGCCCACGGGCGGCCGGCGCCTTGCCGTTGGAAAGGCGTGGATGGGGCCGGCGCTTTTCCTGCTTGCCCATCAAAGCATAGTGATGGTAGCCGCTGATAAAGCGCTTCTGCTCCACGGCCGCCCGGACGTCGGCATATTGTTCCAGATACCAGCGCTCATCGAAGGAATGGACCGGGCTGAAACCGCCGCTGGCTCCCACCTCCAGATAATGATGGAATGCGTTGATGTATTTCTTTGCTGCGATATCCCGAACCACGTCGGGAGCCTGCCAAATATACCATCCTTCATCGAAGGGCATGTGGGGGGAATTTCCCTTGGCCTTCCCGGTAAGGAGATAATGGAAATACGGTTCGACAGCCATGTCGAGCTGGCCATCTTTTGATAGATAGTTTTTCTGATACCAAGTGGCGTCGAATATATCGCTGTTGCTGTAGATTTGGATGCTGCAAATAGTCTTCACCAAGCTCGGCAAAGTAATTTGGGCAGAATCCGACCCTTCCGTATTTTCGGCCTTGTCTCTTTCGCCGGTCGAGAAACTCTGCGACGGTTTGGTTCGGGAGGGGGCAACAGCGTTCAGATGCAGCGGGCTTCCCGGCATCGGCGTCCCGTTGGCGAGGACGTCCAGAACATTGTCTCCCGTTTCGAGGCTGTCAGCCGGAAGCATTATGAAGAAACCGGCGTCCTGGCCCTTGAGATCGATCGCTCCCAGATCAGGACGCGGCAGGTTGGCGACACCGAAAGCAACCGACTTCTTGTTGCAGAAGACTTCGATCGACAGACGCTGTTCCGGGCGTTCGGAGTTCAACGCCCAGCCTTTAAGGGCCCATCCCTGCTGCGGAATGATATGGAACGCTTCCAATCGCCCTTCGATCTGCAGCGCACCGGTGTTCTTCGCCTGGTCGGCTGCGACATCCGGGTGGGCGGACACGGTGTGCTTGATGATCTTAGGCATAATATCCTCGGCCTTGCCTAGCATATGTAGATTGGGAGACGTTCAAGTCCCAGGATATACACGAGCCGGCCGATGACTAGAAAGAAAAATTTTCCAGGAAATTTCTTATTTTTATTAATAATTCCTTGGCGTGAGGTTCTCGACGAAGGGCCTTGCTTAAATTTCATTAAAGAAAGATTGTAACAGAAAATTTCTATATGCTTGGGAAAATTGGAATTTTTTGGTGGGTTCTGTTAATAATTATTAAGCTGGTTTTCGGAGTAACCACCAATTGAAACAATGAATTCAATTTTCTACTGTCTTAATATTGGATTTCAATCATTTATTGATTGCAATTGGCATCGGCACAAGATTTTAAGTAGTTTCCAAGGAAACATTGGCGGCTTCATTGACCCTTATCTCGTTCAAACGCTTGGAGTAAGCTTGCGCCATCGCCTTCAACGTCAGTCTGGTGGTGACATGCTTCATGCCGGCCGCCGCCCGTCGTTCGCGCTCGCCGGCATCGTATCGGACAAGCCGCATCATATGGGCGGCCTGCTCGACATCCGGTTCGAACCAGCGGGCTCCCGGAGTGACGCCGATGTATTCGTCAGGCTCCATAAATCGTTCGCAGCCATCGACCAGAAAAGCGCTGCGATCATCCATGTAATCGAGATTTCCGGAATAGCGGGAGGCGATCACCGGCTTGCCGTAAGCCATCGCCTCGGCCATGGTGTAGCCGAAGCCCTCGGACCGATGCAGGGACACGTAGCAGTCACAGTCCGCCATCAGCCTCCCCATCTCTTCGGCACTGCTGTCGGACATCAGAACGCGAACCCTTGCATCCTTTTCCGATAGTTTGAGGAAGCGCTGCCAGGCACGATGGTTGCTCATGGAGGGCGTGGACGCGGACATGGGGCCGGCGCGATTTCCCGGCCTGATCTTGATCAGAAGTTCGACATCCTGCCGGTCCGGGAATGCACGGCCGAAAGCATCGACGATGGCCGCCGAATTCTTCCTGCTGTGCCAGCTCAGTTCGTCAAAACAGAAGTAGAAGCGGAAGGGCGCGTCCGGATCGGAACGACCGGCCACCTGCAGAGGAGCAGGGTGCGGCATAATGACCGCATGCGGGATGACCTGTATCGGACCATCGAAATGCTGCCTCAACACGTCGGCGCAATATCGCGACGGCGTCCAGATTTCATCCAGAAGCCCCATGGTGAGAAGGCCCGACCTGGGCAGGGCGCTGGTTTCCCAGATCAGAAGGCCGATGTTGTAGGCTCCGCGAAAGCGATCGATCCCATGATTGAGCATGTCAGTGGGAGCGCCGATCAGGCCGAAATGGATCAGGTTGACGGGGTGGTGCCGCTCCACGGCCGACTGGCCAGTCGGCACCATCGGCGGAACGGTGAAGGGAATCCCCGCGGTTTCCAAAGCGGCGATGCTCGCCCGCATGTTCTGACCAAGTGCGGTGCGGCTGGCCACATAGCCGAAGACATTGACGCCCTGCACGTCCAGCCGCTCGACCGTCCGTGGCTTCCGTCGCCTCAGGAGAGCGTCCAGGCTCAGCGCCTCGGCACCGGGAACACCGAGACGGGTGTAGAAATACGCCAAGCCAGGCAGGGTTCGGCCTTCATGGCGGATCGATGCGCGCAGGACACGGCGGATGGTATCCGGAACGAACAGTCCGTCGAGATTCCAGCGGATCAGCCAGAAGGTCACCGCCAAGGCGATCGGGAAGACGTCGCGTTCATTGGCCGGATCGCAGCAGGAGCGCAGGGCCTCCTCATGCCGATAAGCCTCGATATAGAACTCCGAAAGCAGGAGCGCCGGCGTTCCGAAGGAGGACGCCTTGTTCAGGCTGTCGAGATGGCGGGAATGCAGCACCGATGCCGGCAGGCGGACCTTTCCGATCGCCCACTGGATGAACCGATACAGGCGCGTTGCCTCAGGCAGAGCATTCGATTCAGGCGGGCATGTCCTGGAGTAGGCACGGAACAGTCGGGTGACAAGAGCCCCGCTGTCGTCCTCCTGGCTCTCGCTCAGCAGGCGGAGATCGGCATCGGAGATCGGAAGCAGGGCAGGATCGCCGATGCCGAAGTCGCCGCCGTGCGCAGCCAGGAAACCCGCCAGATCCCCGTCCAAATGGAAATCATTCTGCGCATTCAGGCGATACAGCTGGTGGACGAGATACGCGCCGGCCGGACTGCGTCCCCCATCGAACCAGTCGGAAGGGCGCAGCATCGGTTCGGGGATACCGGCGTCCGGCCACACCGACGGTCGATATGCCGCATTGAGCGTCTTGGTCAATGCGGTGCGGCATAAGGCGGACTTGGCACCGTTCATGCCCGACAAAGCGGAATCGATGACGATCCTGCCTATCCCAGTATGTACGGGCGAACCGGGGATGGATGTTGTCGTTCCATGGATGCGGACATCGACGACCACGTCTTCTTCAGCCAGAACCTCGTCCGGAGTCGGAATACTGAAGACGACATGACCGTCACGCCCGAGGGAGGAAGCAAGAGACGGATGATATTCGTTACAAGGATAAACACCGTGCAAGCGACCATTGACGTACAGGTCAACGAACATCTCTTCTTCGGGACAATCTTCGTTGACAAGCCATCCGTATATTTTACGAATGGTGACGAACTCCAAAAACCCCTTGAACTTTATGCTGCTCATAGAGCAGATCCACCTTACTGTAAGCTTTGCATTCCCACTCGCCTTTCCGGGTTCCGGACGAGGCGCATGCCTTGCGGCACAACGACTCCAAGAAGCGAAGTTGTTGAATGGCAATATTTAATAACCCGTTCCGGACAGGAACATGCTGGAAAAAGCTTGTCAAGAGACCAGTTAACGGCACCCGCCCCTGGCGGTCCGTAGAAAGATAATAATGTCTCTAAGTAATCAGCGCCCCGCCGCAGAAAGCGCATATGACACACCCCGCTGTTCCTTAACCCTTTTTTCACCGTTCCTTTATAACAAATTCAACCTACCAGCATGCGCCTCAACCCTTGTGCTGGAGAAACAGCCAGCTTGCGCTTCTGCGAGGACGTATGGTCAGAAAAGCAGTAATTCTTGCCGGTGGCTTGGGAACACGCCTTTCCGAGGAAACAGGAACGAGGCCGAAGCCGCTCGTCGAAATTGGCGGCCTGCCTATACTTTGGCATATCATTAAAATTTATTCCCACTACGGCATTAATGAATTCATTGTTTGTCTTGGCTATAAAGGCTATATGATCAAAGAGTATTTTTCAAATTACTATCTACACATGGCGGACGTTACGTTCGACATGGCCAAGAACACTATGGATGTCCATCGTGGGCGTGCCGAGGACTGGCGGATCACCTTGGTCGACACCGGGGCGGACACCATGACCGGCGGGCGCGTGCGCCGCATCCGCGACTTCATCGGCGATGAGGATTTCTGCCTGACCTATGGCGACGGTGTCGCCAATGTCGACATTCCCCGCCTGATCGAGCATCACATCAGCGAACGCAAGCTGGCGACGGTCACCGCCGTGCGCCCGCCGGGACGGTTCGGCGCGCTGGAAATGGACGGTTCCACCGTCACCGGCTTCCGGGAGAAGCCGATGGGGGATGGCGGCTGGATCAACGGCGGCTTCTTCGTCATGTCTCCGAAGGCCATCGACTACATCGAAGGCGACCACACCTCCCTGGAGAACGAGCCGCTGACCAACCTGGCGGCGGACCGTCAGCTTTCGGCCTATCAGCACGAAGGCTTCTGGCATCCGATGGACACGGTTCGCGACCGCGCCCTGCTCGAGAAGCTGTGGGCAAGCGGCGAAGCACCCTGGAAGGTCTGGTAATGCCCAATCCTTCCTTCTGGGCGGGAAAGCGCGTCCTCGTCACCGGCCACACCGGGTTCAAGGGTGCATGGCTCAGCCTGTGGTTGCTGCGGATGGGAGCCACGCCTTCGGGGCTGGCCCTTGAACCGCCGACCGATCCCAGCCTGTTCTCGCTTTCCGGCCTGGACCGGCGGATGGACAGCCACATCGGCGACATCCGCGATCCGGCCGTGGTCGATGCCGCCGTCCGCGCCGCCGACCCGGAGATCCTGCTGCACATGGCGGCCCAGCCGCTGGTGCGGCTGTCCTATGACGAGCCGGTGGAGACCTTCGCCACCAACGTGATGGGCACGGTCCATGTGCTGGAGGCCGCGCGCCGCGCGCCGTCGCTGCGCAGCATCGTGGTCGTCACCAGCGACAAATGCTACGAGAACCGGGAATGGCCGTGGCCCTACCGGGAAACGGAGCCGATGGGCGGCCACGACCCCTACAGCGCCAGCAAGGGCTGCACCGAGCTGGTGGCGGCGGCATGGCGGCGGTCGTACTTCAAGAAGTCCGGAGCCGCCCTGGCGACGGTGCGCGCCGGCAACGTCATCGGCGGCGGCGACTGGGCGCTGGACCGGTTGATTCCCGACTGCATGCGCGCGCTGATGAACGGGCGCAGCGTCGCCGTGCGCAACCCGCATGCGATCCGCCCCTGGCAGCATGTGCTGGAGCCGCTCGCCGGTTATCTGACGCTGGCCGAGGCGCTGCACGGGAATGCCGATGCCGCGCGGCGGACCGAGTTGGAGGATGGCTGGAACTTCGGTCCGGCCGACAGCGACGCCCGCCCGGTGTCCTGGATCGTGTCCCGTGTGGTGGAGCGCTGGGGCGACGGCGCGGCGTGGGATCTGGTCGGCGGCGACCATCCGCACGAGGCGACGCATCTCCGGGTCGATTCCTCCAAGGCGCGTTCCCGCCTGGGATGGGAGCCGCGCCTCGACCTTTCCGGTTGCCTGGATTGGACAGTTGAATGGTTTCGTCGCTATCAGGCGGGGGAGAGTGCCGAGGCAGTCACCCTCGACCAGATCGCGCGCTACGAGCAGATGGACGGAAAGAACCCGTGAGCAAAAGCTGCTGCCGCTCCTGCGGCGCCCCACTGACCGAGACCTTTGTCGATCTCGGCGTGTCTCCTCTTGCGAACTCTTTCCTGAAGCAGGAGAAGCTTCAGGCCATGGAGCCGTTTTACCCGCTGCACGTTTATGTCTGCGCGGAGTGCTTCCTGGTTCAGCTTGAAGAGTTCGAAAGCCCCGATCATATCTTCAGCGACTACCTGTATTTCTCCTCCTTCTCGCAGGCCTGGCTCGACCATGCCAATGCCTATGCGGGGAAGATGGTGGACCGGCTGGAGCTCGGCGCCGGGTCGCTGGTGGTGGAGATCGCCAGCAACGACGGCTATCTGCTCCAGTATTTCCAGCAGCGCGGCGTTCCGGTGCTGGGCGTCGAGCCCGCCGCCAACGTCGCCAAGGTCGCCGAGGAGAAGGGCGTCCCGTCGCATGTCGCCTTCTTCGGCGTCGAGACGGCCAAGCGCCTGAAGGCCGAGGGCAAGGGCGCCGACCTGATGGCGGCGAACAACGTCCTGGCCCATGTTCCGGACATCAACGACTTCGTCGCCGGCTTCAAGATCCTGCTGAAGCCGACCGGCACGATCACCTTCGAGTTCCCGCACCTGCAGCGGCTGATCGCCGAGAACCAGTTCGACACCGTTTATCACGAGCACTTCTCGTACCTGTCGCTGCTGGCGCTCGACAAGGTCTTCGCCCGCCATGGCCTGGCGGTCTACGACGTGGAGCGGCTGCCGACCCATGGCGGTTCGCTGCGTCTGTTCGTGCGCCACGCCGAGGATGACAGCCGTCCGGTCACCGCAGCCGTCGAAGACGTGCGCACCGGCGAGGCCGAGGCGGGCCTCCACCTGATCGACACCTACCGCAGCTTCGGCCGCAAGGTGGTGGAGACCAAGCGGGAGGTGCTGCGCTTCCTGATCGAGGCCCATGCCGCCGGCAAGCGGGTGGTGGGTTACGGCGCCCCGGCCAAGGGCAATACCCTGCTGAACTATCTGGGCGTCGGGCCGGAGTTCGTCGCCTTCACCGTCGACCGCAGCCCCTACAAGCAGGGCCTGTATCTGCCGGGCACCCGCATCCCCATCCTGTCGCCCGACGCGATCATCGAGGCCAAGCCCGACTACGTGCTGATCCTGCCCTGGAACCTGAAGGACGAGATCGTGGCACAGATGGCCGAGGTCCGTTCGTGGGGCGGCAAGTTCGTCGTTCCGATCCCGACCGTCCAGGTTCTGTGATGCAGTTCCGGCCGCTGTCGATCGCGGGAGCCATGGCCGTCGATGTGGAACGGCGGGAGGACCCGCGCGGGTTCTTCGCCCGCAGCTTCTGCTGCGACGAATTCGCCGCCCATAGATTGCCGCCTGCCTTCGTGCAGTGCAACATCTCCTGGAATGCCCGCCGCGGCACCCTGCGGGGGATGCATTTCCAGCGGGCACCCAGCCGGGAAGGCAAGCTGGTGCGCTGCACCGCCGGCGCCATCCTGGACGTTGTGGTCGACCTGCGGCCGGACTCGCCGACCTACCGCCGGTGGGAGGGGGTGGAACTGACCGCCGCCAACCGCCGGGCCCTCTACATCCCGCCGGGGCTCGCCCACGGTTTCCAGACGCTGGTCGACGACACGGAGGTCTTCTACCAGATGACCGACATGTTCGCTCCGGATCTGGCCGACGGGGTGCGCTGGAACGATCCGGCCTTCGGCATCGACTGGCCGATCGCGGACCCGATCCTGTCCGAACGGGACGCGGCCTATCCGCTGCTGCCGTAAGGCAGCCCGATCCGCCGCTGCCGTAAGGCAGCCCGGCCGGGCAGGGACGCAGTTGGGAAACGGGGACGACACGGCATGACGAGGCGGGTTCTGGTCACCGGCGGCGGTGGGTTCATCGGCCGCCATGCGCTACCACAGCTGGTCGCGCGCGGTTGGGAGGTGCATGCCGCCGGCCGCTCGCCCCTGCCGGCCGATGCCCTTTCCGGCGGGGACGGCGTCGACGGCGCCATCCGGTTCCATTCCTGCGACCTGCTGGCGGAGGGAGAGGCCGCGCGGCTCGTCGAGACGGTGCAGCCCACCCATCTGCTGCATCTCGCCTGGAACGCCCTGCCGGGGAAATTCTGGACGGCGCTGGACAATCTCGACTGGGTGGCCGCCAGCCTGCGGCTGCATCGTGCCTTCGCCGCCGCCGGAGGGCGCCGGGCCGTCTATGCCGGCACCTGCGCCGAATATGACTGGACCCATTCAGAGCTGTCGGAAACGGCGACCCCGCTGGTGCCGGCCACCCTCTACGGCAAGGCCAAGAACGCCCTGCACGAACTGCTGGAAGCCACCGCCGCCCCCCTGGGGGTCGAGGTGGCATGGGGCCGCATCTTCTTCCTCTACGGCCCCCAGGAGGCGGCGTCCCGGCTGGTGCCGGACGTGGTGACGTCGCTGCTGAAGGGCGAACCGGCCCTGTGCTCGCATGGGCGGCAGGAGCGCGACTTCATGCATGTCGCCGATGTCGCCGGTGCCTTCGTCGCCCTGCTGGAAAGCGGCCATATCGGGCCGGTCAACATCGCCTCGGGCGACACCCGCCCACTGAGTGCGGTGATCGACATCCTGTCCGGGATCGTCGGCCGGCCCGACCTGGTCCGTCTGGGCGCCCGCCCGGCCCCGGCCGGCGATCCTCCCCGGCTCGCTCCCGACGTGACGATCCTGCGCGAACGGATCGGGTTCCGGCCCCGCTTCGATCTGGAAGGCGGCTTGGCGGATTGCGTCGACTGGTGGCGCTCCCGGCTGTGACCCGGCCGCCGGGAGCGCCGCCGCGTCCCGAAGGATGGAACTGAAGCTGTGGCGCCCCACCGCGTGAGCGGGTAGGGTCGCGGCCGACCGCCGGTTTTTCACGAGCCTCATGCGATGGACGACCCTCTTTCCACGGCAGGCGGCTCTTCGGCCGGCGCGGTGTTCCAGCGTGCGGCGGCCCTTCACCGCGACGGCCGGCTGGCGGAGGCGGAAGGCCTGTACCGCCGGCTCCTGGCCGGCCAAGCCGACCTGGCCGGCGTCCAGTTCAATCTCGGGATCCTGCTGATCCAGCGCGGCGAGGCGGCGGCGGGGATTGAGCGTCTTCGCCTGGCCGTCCTGTGCGATCCCGCCGCCGCCCATTTCCAGCTGGCCCTGGCGGAGCGCCTGACCGCCGACGGGCAAAGCGAGGCCGCGGTGTCGGCCTGGCTGCGCGGCGTCCGGCTGCGGCCCGGCGATGCCGCGGCGGCGGCAGCCCTGGTCCGTGCCCGCCGTCTCGCGCTGTTCCAGGGCCAGACGGCCGCTCTGCTCGACCGCCACCCGGAGGGACCGCCGGACGGTGGGAAGGCGGCGCGCAGGCTGGCGCACGGGGTGGCGGCGCAGCTGGCCGCGGTGCAGGATCATTACGACCGTGCCCTGTCGATCCACGGCGCCACGCCCGACGGCGTCAGCGTGCCCGATCCCGGCTATCACCGCCGCATGCAGGACCGGGCCGCCGGCCTGATCCTGCAGGCTGTGGCGGGGACGGAGCCCGGCTGGACGGTCAACGACGTCGGCTGCGGATATGGCGCGCTGTTCGAGCGGCTGGGCAACCACCTGCTGCCGCATGGCGTGCGCTATCACGGCTACGACATCAGCCCGGCCATGATCGCGGCGGCGCGCGAGCGCCAGGGCGGCGACCCCCGCGCCGTCTTCACCCTCAGCTCCGTCGTGCTGTGGCCGGCGGACTGCTCGGTGGCGCTCGGCACCTTCTCCTTCACGCTGGGCCACGGGCGGGCGGACTGGCGGCGCTATGTCGAAGCGCAGCTGCTGGCCATGGCGCGGATGTCGCGCCGCGCCGTCGTCGCCAGCTTCCTGTGGTGCGACGCCGAAAACCTGTTCGGCGTTGGCCCGGACGAGCTGCTGCCCTTCGTCCGCCGCCATCTGTCGGACCGCGCGGAAGCGCTGGGCGACCCCGCCGACCATGAATGGATCCTGCGGGTGCCCGGCCCTTTCCAACCCTGACGGTTCAGGAGGCCGGCTTCGTCCCGATGGCCGCCCAGGAGATCTCGTTGACCCAGGCAAGCCGCACGTCCTGAAGCCCGGCCCCCTTCATCAGCGCCTCCACCTCGTCCCGGCGCCAGTAGTTGGCGATCTTCGGCAGCATCTGGTCGAAGACGATGGAGCGCAGATGGGCGAAGTCGAAGCGGCGGATCAGGCGGAAATATTCCAGGCGGTCCAACCCCAGCCGCAACGCCAGCCACAGCACCGCGGTCGGCGGCAATGAGAGCGCATGCACCAGCCCGATCGGCAGGCGGCTGAACAGCGCCTTGCGCAGCGGATCGGCGAAGCGGACGATCCAGCCGTTGTTCTCACGGCCATAGACCCAGATCATCACCCGCCCGCCCGGCTTCACCGCGCGCGCCATGTTGGCGAGCGCCGTCTCCGGATGGGCGAGATGGTGGATGACGCCGATGGAGAAAGCGAGGTCGAAACGCTCCACGTCGTTCAGCTCGTAAGCGCTCTGCCGGCGCACCTCCATATCCGGATGCGGCGCCAGCGTGGCGCGGGCCGAGGCCAGGCTGCGCTCGTCGATGTCGATGGCCAGCCCGCCGGCCGCACCGTAGCTCATCGGCCAGTGGCTGTTGCGCCCCATGCCGCAGCCGACATCGACGAAACGCAGGCCCCGCCAGTCCTCCGGCGTCATGAAGGGCGTCCAGCGGCGGAACTGCTCCTCGTAGATGTCCTTCAGTTCGGCATAGCGGCCCCATTCGTAGCCGAAACGGTCGGCCGACCCGCTGTGCACCGCGGACGCGGTGTCGGGGGCGGGGGAAGAGGGCGGCGCTTCGCTCATCGCGGCGATCCGGTGTGGTGGTGGGGAAGGGCGGGAGGAAACCCTATCGGTAGAAGCCGAAGGGCGGGCTTGTCAAGCAAGGGGCAAGTGGAGCGGATCGGCCGGCATCGGCTCAGCCGTCCCGCCGCCGCTGATCGCACCAGCGGCGCCACATCAGGCGGTAGGCCGTTTCCAGATGGCGCAGGAAGCGCGGTTCGTCGCACAGCGGGGAGGCCGCGACCCGCTCCCGCATGCCCATGCGCAGGCGCATCAGCCGGGTGAGGTCGCCGGCCAGACCGGCGGCGATGTCGGCGTAGCGGTCCGGGGTAGTGGCGACCAGCTCGGGCAGGCCGACGGCGGTCATCAAGCTGGCGCCGACACGGGCGGCATGGCGCCCGCCCCGCAACGTGACCAGCGGCGCCCCCATCCACAGCAGGTCGCAGCTGGTGATGGTGCCGTTGTAGGGGTGCGGGTCGAGCGCGATGTCGATGCGGTTGTAGGCGGCCAGATGCCCGCCGGGGTCGGCGATCCAGCCCAGCAGGTCGAGCCGGTCGGGATCGATGCCGTGGCCGGCGAAGCGGTCGCGCCAGGAACGGGCAATCTCCGGACAGGACAGCGGCCTGTCCTTCAGCAGCAGGCGCGTGCCGGGCGCGCGCCGCAGCACCTCCGCCCACAGCGCGACCGTCGCGTCGGTGAGCTTGGCCAGCTTGTTGAAGGACCCAAAGGTCACGGCGCCGCGTGCGCCGGCCGGCAGCGGCACCACGGCAGGCGCGTCGGCAGGCGGGCGGAAGCACAGGAACGGTCCCGGCAGCCGGGCCAGGCTCTCGCTGGCATGGGCATCCGCGGCATCCGCATGACCGCGTCCGGCTTCGCCTCCAGGGGCCGCTGGCGGGTCGCTGACCGGATCGACGATGCGGTAATCGACGCAGCCCATGCCGGTGGTGTTGGGATATCCCAGCCATGTCACCTGCACCGGCGCCGGGCGCAGGGCCAGCATCGGCAGGCGGTTCAGCCCGGAATGGCCGGCCAGATCGACCAGGATGTCGATGCCGTCGGCGCGGATTTGGGCGGCCAGGGCCTCGTTGTCGAGCCGGTCCACCGTGCGCCAGCGGTCGGCCTGGATGCGGAAGCGCGCCGTCACCGCATCCTCGCGGTCGGGCGGCAGCAGGGAATAGCAGGTGATCTCCACCGCCGTCCGGTCATGCCGTTCCAGCAGGGGCGCCAGGAAATACCCCCCCAGATGGGACCGGAACTCCACCGACAGGTAGCCGATACGCAGACGCCGTTCCGGATCGGGGGTATTGGCATGCGGCGACGGGGCGGCGGCAGGACGGCCGAAGGCGTCCCCGAAACGGCGATGCCGCTCCAGAAGCTCCCGCCCGGACAGGTCCAGGTAGTTGAGGCAGAGCAGATGCTGGCTCCACATCGCCGGATCGTCGGGCCGCAGGCGCAGGGCGGCGGCGTAGCTGTCGGCCGCCGCCGCCGCGTCGCCGGCCATCTGCTGCGCCACGCCCAGATTGAACCACAGGGAGGCGTTGTCCCGAACGAGGCGGACCGCCCGCCCCCAGTGGCGCAGAGCCGTTCCGATCATGCCGCGGCCGAAGGCGCCGCCCCCCGCCCCGGCCTCGGCCTTGCCATAGGACGGGTCGATGGCCGAGGCGATGCGGTAGACGGCCAGGATCCGGTCGATCGGCTGGCGGTTGCTCTCCATCGCCAGGGCGAGGTTGTGCAACACCGCCGGCTGCATCGGTGCATCCGCCAGGGCGCGGCGATAAAGCGTCTCCGCCTCGGCGGTGCGGCCGGCGGCGTGCAGGTCGAAGGCGAGAACAGCCGGGTCGGCCTGCCCCCCGGCTTCGGCGGAACCGCTCATGCGCAGACGGTCAGCCGGCGAGCCGGGCTTCCACCTGCTCGCACAGGTAATGATAAAGGCAGATGTGGACCTGCTGGATCAGCGGGGTGTGACGCGAGGGGGCGGCCAGCAGGATGTCGCTGAGGGCGGCCAGCTTGCCGCCGCCCTCGCCGGTCAGGGCGATGGTGGTCATGCCCATGGCGCGCGCCTGCTCGAAGGCGGCGACGACGTTGCCGGAGTTGCCGCTGGTGCTGATGCCCAGCAGGACGCCGCCGGTCTCGCCATAAGCCTCCACCTGCCGGGAGAAGACGGTGTCATAGGAGTAGTCGTTGCTCCAGGCGGTGAGCACCGCGGCGTTGGAGCTGAGGCAGATCGCCTTCAGCCCGCGGCGCTCCTTGAGGAAGCGGCCGACCAGTTCGCCGGTGATGTGCTGGGCGTCCGATGCCGAGCCGCCGTTGCCGCAGACCAGAAGAGCGCGGCCCTGCCCCAGGGCACCGGCCACCGCATCGACGGCGGCGGCAAGCAGCGACGGGTCCAGCGTCTCGATCGTCCGCTGCAGCACATCGATCGAGGAGCGGAGATAGGCGTGCAGGCCTTCGGTCTCCATCACCTGTGCGGTCATCGTCGCTCTCTTTCCATGTCGTCGCCCGCCGGGAGCCCGGCGGCGTTTTCCATCCTATGGATGCACCGTGCCTGTCAACGGCGCAATCCCGCGCGGCGGGACAGGGGCGAAACAAAAACGGGCGGGAGAATGCGGTTGGGACGGTGGCGGCCCTGTGCTATCGCAGCGGCGGTATCGCAGACGGCCGACCGGAGATTTCGCCATGCAGACGCTTTCGCCCAGCCTTTCGCCGCAGGAAGTGCCGGCGGGGCCGCGCACGCTTTTCTGCTGCCTGTCGGCCCCATCCTTCTATCCCCGTCCGCTGTTTTCGGCACAGGAGATCTTCTGCGGTCCCGACTGCGCCGACGAGGTGGAGGGAGGAACCGTCACCGCGCTGCGCACCCCGGCCGGAAACTTCGACATGGCGGCCGTCATCGCCCGGCTGCCGGCGGCCCAGCGTCCCGATCTGGTGGTGGTCAAGGCCGACGCCACCCGCCGCAATCTGGCGCGCAACCTGGACCGCGTGCCGGGCACCAAGGTCCTGCTGGTCGGCGATACCCACCACATGGCGGCCCCGGTGGACACGCTGCTGCGCTATGCCGCATCCGAGCCCTTCGATGCCATCGTCGTCGATCACACCCGCCACCACGCGCATTTCTTCCTGGAGGCGGGCTTCGAGCGGGTCTATTGGGTGCCGTCCGTCGATTATGCGCTGCGCTTCCGTCCGGTGCCGGAAGAGACCACCCGTCCCCTGACCTTCGTCGGCCAGATCAGCGTCCATCATCCGTGGCGGCGCCATGTGATGACGCAGGTCCTGCAGGCCGGCCTGCCGCTGGAGACGCTGCGCGGCTCGCCGGAGGAGGCGGCCGACATCTATGCCCAGTCGGCGGTCACGCTGAACTGCAGCCTGAACGCCGACGTGAACCTGCGCGTGTTCGAGGCGCTGGGCGCCGGTGGCTTCCTGATGACCGACGCGCTGCCGGCGGAGTCCGGGTTGGAAAGGCTGTTCACCCCCGGCCGCCATCTGGTCGCCTACCGCTCGCCGGCCGAGCTGGTGGAGTTGATCCGCCATTACCTGGACCATCCCGCCGAAGCGATGGCGATCCGCCGGGCAGGGCAACGGCATCTGCTCGACACCCAGAGCCCGGCGATCAAGCGCCGGCAGTTCCTGGACGCGGTGCTGGACGGCCGGACCGCACCCGAACTCGACCTGCGCGACGAGCGCCGCGGACTGCGGCCGTTGCCGCCGTCGGGTCCGGGCTTCCGCCGCCGCGTGTCGGCCTATGAGGCGGTGCAGGCGCTGCATCGCACCGCCGGCCGGGTCGAGCTGCTGGTGCAGGACGGCGATCCGCTGGAGCTGGGGAAGACCTGCCGCGATCTGCCCCGCGTCATGCTGCCCGACCTGGAAAAGGACGATGGCGGCGTCCCTCCCGCCGTTCCGGATGCCGTCATGGTCGAGCGGGCGCTTGCCATAGCCTGGGAAAGCGGATGTGCCGGTGCGGTCGACCGGCTTCTGGCCCGCTTCACAGGCGATGCGGTCATCGCCGCCACGCTGGACGGACAGGCCGCGGCGGTCGCGGAAGCCCATCTGGCCGGCTGGGGGCTGGTGCGGGCCGAGCCGGGCGGGGCGCTGTTCCGCTGTGCCGATCCACTGCGTTTCGTCGCCCGTGCGCTGGTGGCGGAGCCGCCCGAACACGATCCGGCCGCCAACCTGCCCACCCGCCTGGGTCGGCGTCTGGCCGCGGCGGAACCGTCGCTGCACAGCCCGGAGCGCAGCAGGGAGGCGGCCCGGCTGGCCCAGACCATCGGCGATGTCGGCCTGCTGGAGCGGTTCCTGCAACGCGCCCTGGCCCAGGACCGGCATGACGACGATGCGATGCGGGTGCTGTCCAGCCTGGCCGAGCGGTCTGGCAGGCCGGTGGAGGCTTTTCTTCTTGCCAGCGAGCGCCGCCGGATTGCCGCACTGATGGGCCGGACGGTCGAGGGCAGCCCCGACCCGGATCGACTGGCCGAGCAGCTGGCAGGGGATGCGGCGGGGAAGGGGAGGGTCGATGCCTATCGTGCCGTCGTCCGGCAGCAGGCATCCTCCAGCCCGGCATTCCCGGCAGGCCGAAGGCTCCGCATCCTGGTGACGACGAACCTGTTTCCGCCGCAGGAGTTCGGCGGCTATGGCCGCAAGCTGTGGGAGTTTTCCGCCGAGCTGGTCCGGCGCGGGCACGATGTCCGCATCCTGAGCGCGGATGTGCCGGAGCTGTCACGTTCCGGCATGGTCGGCACCGCCGATATCGAGGACAGGGTGGAACGGCGTCTGGGATTGTATGGCCGCTGGGAAGGCGGCCGTGCCCATCTGCTGGACGATCAGGCACAGTGCGTCGCCATCGCCCGCGCCAATGCGGAGCTTGTGCTGGAAAGAGCGGCGGAACTGGGCAGCGACGTCTGTCTGGCCGGCAACATGGATCTGATCGGACATCTGTTCCTCGCCCCCCTGACGGCACGCGGCGTGCCCGTCCTGCATTGCCTCGGCAACCGGCAACCGGGTTATGCGCAGGTGCAAACCCCGCGATCCCCGCTCTACCGGCCGGGACCGGCCAGCCGCTGGGTGGCGGGACAGCTGGACGAGGCCGGCTTCGGCTTTCCCGAACAATCGGTCATCTATCCGGGCGCACGGGTCGACGGCTTCTATCGGGCGGTGATGCCCGCATTCGACCGGCTGCGCATCGCCTTCGCCAGCCTGTTCGTCAATTACAAGGGGGCTGACACGCTGATGAACGCCCTTGCGGTGCTGCATGCCAACGGCATCGACTTCGACTGCGCCATCGCCGGCGAGACGCCGGACACCACCCTGCTCGATGCCGCCCGCGACCTGTGCAGGCGGGCGGGCATGGCGGACAAGGTGCGCTTCCTGGGCTTCCAGGACCGGCGGGGGATGGCGGCGCTGTTCGCCCGCTCCAATGTTTTGGCCTTCCCCAGCTTCTTCCAGGAGCCGTTCGGCATTTCGCAGGTGGAGGCGATGGCCGCCGGCCTGACCGTGGTGACCAGCGGCACCGGCGGCAGCCGGGAAATCGTGCGCGACGGGGTGGACGGGGTGGTCTTCGCGCCCGGCGACCATCAGGATCTGGCGGCGAAGCTGACCGGGCTGGCGGGCGACCGGGGCCGCTGGATGCGCTTGGCCCTGGCCGGACGGGAGCGGGCGGTGGAATTCACCGTGGCGCGCAGCGTCGACCGCATCGAGGAGGTCTTCGCCGAACTGCTTGGTCGCCGCGAGGACCTGTCTTCAGGAAAGGGAAAATGAAAATGATTTTGTCTCATGAAATCATGAATATATAGACAAACCATTGAATCATGAATTGATTTCCACCCGGCAAAGCCGCCGATCCGAAGGGTTTCCATGGTCACCGTTGCCGAAGCCGCCAACCTCGCCATCGCCCATTACAACGCCGGCCGGCTGCCTCAGGCCGAGGAGCTATGCCGGGCCATACTGACCAGCGTTCCAGGCCAGCCGACGGCGCTGGAGGTGATGGGAGCCTGCCGGTATGCGGCAGGGGACATGGCGCAGGCACAGCGCTGCTTTCATGTGGCCCTGTGCGTCGAGCCGGGCGCGGCGCGGTTCTATCGTAGTCTTGGAAACATGCTGTCGCGGGGCGGGCGGGCGGATCGGGCCGAAGCCGTTCTGCGCCACGCCGTGCGGATCGCTCCGGGCGTCGAGCAGATGGATGCCTATGGCCTGTTGCTGGCCGATCAGGGCCGCAACGACCAGGCGGCCGCGCCGCTGCGGCTGGGCCTCGCCCTGGAGCCGGCACGTGCCGAAGCGAACCGCCGGCTGGCCATCGTCGAACAGCGCCGCGGCGCCCTTGCCCCGGCCCGCCGGCTGCTGCGCCGCGCCCACCGGCTGGGGGCAAGCGATGCCGTCCTGGCGCGCGAGGCTCTGGTCCTGCCGGTCATCCCCCAGTCGGAGGAAGAGATCGCCGACTGCCGCCGCCGCTTCCTCGATGTCGCGGCGGAGATGGTGGAGCGCGGCGCGCGGATCGACGATCCGTTGCGCACCGTCGGCTCCACCGCTTTCTTCCTGTCCTATCACGGGCTGGACAACCGGGCCGCCCACACGGCGATGGCACGCGCCTATGCCGCCGCCTGTCCGGAGCTCCTGCAGACCGCGGCCCATTGCCGGACGCCGAAGCGTCCGGGGCCGGGGGAGCGCATCCGGCTCGGCATCCTGTCCGACCATCTGTTCGGCCACACCATCGGACAGCTGAACCGCGGACTGGTGGAAAAGCTGTCGCGCGAGCGTTTCCACGTCACCCTGTTCATGACCGACGCGCCGGAGGATCCGATCCGCCAGCAGCTGCGGGCGGCGGCCGATGCGGTGGTGCCGATCCCCACCGAACTGAACGAAGCCCGCCGGCGCGTTGCCGATGCCCGGCTCGACATTCTCTACTACCCCGACATCGGGATGTCGCCCTTCACCTATTTCCTGGCATTTTCCCGGCTGGCGCCGGTGCAGTGCCTGACCTGGGGCCATCCCGACACCACCGGAATCCCGACGCTGGACGCCTTCCTCACCTGCGACGCCATGGAGCCGGAGGGGGCGGAATCCCATTACAGCGAGCGGCTGGTCCGCCTTCCCGGCACCACCCTGTTCTACCATCGGCCGCAGCCGCCGCAGACGATGCGCACACGGGCCGAATTCGGGCTGCCCGACGACGCCAACATCTATCTCTGCCCGCAGAGCCTGTTCAAGATCCACCCGCAGTTCGATGCGATCCTGATCGATCTTCTGCGGCGGGATCCGCGCGGCTTGCTCGTGTTCGTCGATCCACGCGGGCAGGGGGCGGCCCTGATGGAGCGGCTGGGGCCGAAAGGACCGGACGTGCGCGACCGCATCCTGTTCCTGCCCGGCCTGTCCAACCCGGATTTCCTGTCGCTGATCGCCTGCTCCACCGTGATGCTGGACCCGCCCCATTACAGCGGCGGCAACACCTCGCTGGAAGCCTTCTCCCTTGGCATGCCGATCGTTACATGGCCCGGCGGCTTCATGCGCGGACGCCACACCCATGGCTTCTACAGACTGATGGGAATGGACGATTGCGTTGCCCGCGACCTGGAGCATTACCGGGATCTGGCGCTGACATTGGGGACGGAGCCGGGCGCGCGTGCCTGGGTGAGCCGCCGCATCCTGGAGCGCAACGCCGTCCTGTTCGAGGATGCGGCCAGCATCCGCGCCATCGAGGACGCCCTGATCGACAGCCTGCGCCGCGCCATTCCGTAAGTCCGTTCCCAGCCGCCGCTGAAGGAGGAAAGCGGATCATGGCAAGGAATGGAGTCTTGAAATATAATCATGATTTCAGATCATGATATTTTGGCATGCCATGATGTGTTGAGCGTTGTGCTGGAACGACGGTCGCCCCTTCACCCTGCCAGACGGTTTCCCCGGATATTCTGGTGCAGATAGGATGCACGCTTGCATGTCAGGCGGAGCCGTCCGGTCGTCCGCATCCAGGCATCCACCCGCTTTTCGAACAGCGGGCCGCCATAGCTCGGGTAACGATTGCCCGTGTAATGGTCGTGGCGATAGATGTCGCCGCGGAAGCGGCCGACATCCACCAGATAGCACTGGTCGGAGAACCCATAGCCGATGAAGAAGTCCGGCGTCTCGGCGATGGCTTCGCCGGCGGCATCGGCGAAGCCTATCGCACCGCCGAAGGCGGACGGTCCCCAGACGGGGTTGGCGACGGCGAAGACAGGGTCGGCCCGCAATGCCCTGATGGATGGGGTGATCCAATCCACCGCGGATTGCAGGATGGAATCGCCCGAGAAATGGACGAGATAGTCGGTGCGGGCGGTGAACAGCCCGACAAGCTCGGCGACCGAGTAGGTGTAGCCCTGCTCCAGGGCAGAGGCCGACAGATGCATGCACGACAGGGCGGCCTCCGCATGGTCCGCGACATCGGCCCAGCGCGTGAGCACGCCACGGGCAACCAGAATGTCGGCCGCACGACGAACCGCCGCAGGGTCGGCGACGTTGTTGATGACGACGGCGCGGTCTGCGAAAGGAAAGTCGCACAGTTCGATCATCCGCTCCAGCCGCCCTCCGGTCAGCAGCAGGCTCCAATCCTCCTCCCAGACCTTGGTCTCGAAGCCCACCGTCATCGTCGGTGGAATGGGGGATCGCCCCAGAGCCATGTGCAACGCCTCCCCCTGACCGAGCCTGTCCTGCAGGAACTCCGCCGACCGGGCATCCATCAGGACGGCTTCCGCCTCGTGCCGCAGGTTGCGGTCATGGGCGAAGCGGCTGAGCAGAGCGCCATAGACGGCGCAGGACTGCTGCAACTGCCCGCCCATGCGAAGGCTCTTGGCCAGATAGAGCTGGCAGGCGACGTCGTCCTTCATGCTGCTGGCCCGCTGGAGGATCCGCACCGCCGGCAGGAAGCGCCCCTCGAGATAGCCCAGCACACCCAGGTGGAAGAGAACGTCCCAATCGTCGGCATTGCGGGCAAGGGCGTCGGCCAGAATGGCCCTGGCCGACGCCAGCTTGCCGGCATTGAACAATGACTGGACCTGACCGATTTCATCTTCTGTCATTGCAGCAAGATCGCGAATGCCTGATTGGAAGTCGCTGTGACTATGCGATGGACCCGTCAGGAAAGACCACGCGTAAATGTCCCTGGGTGCCACCCGGCATTATTTTCCGGAGCTGACGCCTGCTCATCCTTTCCCATCATAAGAATTCAAATCATGAAAAAATGAAACCAAATCATTTTTAACGATGTCGTTAGCCAGTGTTCGCGAGGGCTGGGGGAAAGAGAGGATCCAGAGGAAAGCAAGCCAATTCAATCTGTTGCCGCATGGGTCCGTAGATCGGGAAACCCTTGCAATGACATAAATAAATCATGAATTGAAAAAATGATGATGTGTCATGGCGTGAAAAACCTTTTTTCTCTCTCGTCCTTGGGCATAATCCGGCCCCATTCGGACGGTGTTCAGCCGCCACCTCCATGCCTCCAGGACGACGCATGCCCCGTATCACCAGCTTTGCCTCCACCAAGGGAGGCGTCGGCAAGACCAGCCTTGTCATGGCGCTCGCCACCGAACTGCGCCGTCGGGAAAAGACGGTGCTGCTGCTCGATTGCGATCCCAACCGGCATCTGGCCGAATGGGCCCGGCGGCGGCGGGACACCGGTGTCGCCGTGCTGGAGGAGATCACCGAAACCAATGTGCGGCAGACCGTCCAGGAGAATGCGCCGCGCTACGACTACACGCTGATCGACCTTGCCGGCTTCGGCAATCTGACGATGCTCTATGCCTTTTCCGTCAGCGACGGCGTTCTGATCCCCACCCAGCAATCCTTCATGGACATCAAGGAGACGGTCCGCACCTTCAAGGTGGTGGCGGACTCCGTCGGCGTGCTGAAGCACACTCCGGCGTCCAGCGTCGTCATCGTCCGCACCCAGGCGGCCATCGAATCCCGAGTGGACCGGCATGCCCGTTCGCTGCTGTCGGAACACGGCGTCCCCACCTTCCAGACCGAGTTGATTGAGCGCGCATTGCTGAAGGAGATGACCTATACCGGCCATGGTCCGGGCGAGGTCAATCCCGACAGCAACGCGGACCTGAACGTGCGCGCCCTGGCCGACGAGTTCGTCTCATTCCTCGCGGACGCATCGCCCAACCCGCTCGTTGCCCGCGGGTGACGGAGCGGGGACGGCGATCGGAGGGATGAAAACGGCCTGCGGAGAGGAAGCCAGATCAGGCTGACGCCATGGCAGCGCCGCCACACCGGCGGGGAAAAGCCGGTGTGGCGGGAGCATGATGGACATGGGATGGATTGCGGAAACCATGGGATAGAAGCATAACATGCTTTCATTTCATGGTTTCAGATGCGGGGTTTTTCCATGTCGTCCGGCACACCTCCCAAGACCGCTTCCGCGAAACCCGCCCAAGGCAAGGCGGCACGTCCCGCCCTTGGCGGCATCGGCGTGACGGACGATACCGATCTGATCCGCCAATATGGGCTCAGCAAAGGCTTCATTCCGACGGAAGCCGGCGAGGCTGCCCCCCCGCCTCCGGCGGCTCCCCAGCCCGCACCGGCCGCGGCTCCGGAGCCGCGGCCCATGGTGATCCGTCCGGCCCCCACCCAGCCATGGCAGGCCATGCTGCCCAACTATCTGGTGGACGAGCTGCGCCAGGCGGCGGCGCGCGAAGGAACCGCCCAGAAAGTGATCGTCCTGCGGGCGCTTCGCCAAGCCGGTTTCCGGGTGGACGACATCGACCTCCAGGATTTGCGCCGGCGCTGACGCGGGATGGAGGCGCATCGAAGCGTCCAGAACCGGGGCTCGGGACGATAATTGACCGCACCGAGAAGATTTGACACGGCTTTGAGGCCCGTCTATCCCCTGTCAGGTCCGGAATTCCGAACGATCAGCGATTTAATTTCATGGCTATGACCACCGAGACTATGGCAGGGCAGGCGCAGCAGGGGCTGAGCATCGAGTTGATTGAGACCATGCTGGCTCGTCAACCTCGGGACCCGAACCTGTGGAGCGCGCTGGGCGCGCTTCTGCGCCAGGCCGGCAAGCCCGAAGCGGCGGTGGCATGCCATCGGCGTGCGCTGGAACTGGCCCCGAACCATGCCGGCGCCTGGACCAATCTGGGAAACTGCCTGGTCGACCTCGACCAGTATGAAGAGGCCATAGCCGCCCAGGAACAGGCGCTGCTCCATTCCGGCGGCTCGGCCAACCTGCTTCCCAACCTGGTGGTGGCGCTGCGGCACGGTTGTCAGTTCGACCGCGCCGCCAAGGTTCTGGATGCAGCCGTCAACCTCTCGCCGGACAATCCGTCGCTGCGCTGGGACCGGTCGCTGACGCTTCTGCAAATCGGCCGTTATGCGGAGGGGTTCTCCGACTATGATTCCCGTCTCTCGCTGCCGACCTACCAGAACCGGGTTGCCCCCGGCCCCCTGTGGGATGGCCGACCGCTGGACGGCAAGACCATCCTGCTGACGACGGAACAGGGATTCGGCGACGCCCTGCTGGCGATCCGTTATTTGCCTCTGGTCAAGGCACGCGGAGGCCGGATCATCCTGGAGTGCCATCCGGAACTGCGGCGCCTGCTCTCCTCCGTCGACTGCATCGACAGCTTCATCGATGTCGGCGGCGATTTTCCGTTCTACGACACCCATTGCCCGTTGATGAGCCTGCCGCATCGGCTCGGCACCGTCTACGATACGGTTCCGCCGCCGGCCCGGCTTTCCATCCAGGCCGATGCCAGGGCGAAGGCGGCAACGCTGGTGAGCGCCGATCCTGACGAACTCAAGGTCGGCATCATCTGGTCCGGCCGGGTGACCTTCAAGGACAACAGCCGGCGCGCCACCTCGCTCACCCGTTTCCTGCGCTTTCTCAACGTCCCGAAGGTCCGGCTCTACAGCATCCAGAAGGGGCCGCCCGAAGCGGAGCTCGAGCGGCTGGGCACAACGGCATTGATCCGGCCTTTGGGTCCTCATCTGAATGACTTCGCCGAAACGGCCGCGGTTCTGGAGCGGCTGGACCTGATCATCATGACCGACAGTTCGGTGGCACATCTCGCCGGTTCGCTCGGCAGGCCGGTGTGGAACCTGCTTCAGTTCATGCCTTACTGGGTCTATGGCGACAAGGGCGACCGCACGCCCTGGTATCCGACGATGCGGCTGTTCCGCCAAACGGCTCCCGGCGATTGGGATGGTGTTTTCGCCGCGGCCGAGCAGGAGCTTCGTCGAGTGGTTGCCGCCCGCGAAGCCGGCGGAATCCTGCCGTCCGGCACCGCGGGCTGACACGGCGCCGGGCGGGGGTCTGACTGGAAGGGCGGATTGCTCCTGTCAGACCGGACGCCGGGCAACATTGTGCTGCACAGTATGCAGTTCCTGCACCGGGATCGCAAAATTTTCTTACGAAACAGAGCATTGGAGAGCGACTTGCGGAACTCTCCCGTAGAATGACTTTGCCTGTAAGCGTTTCGATGCCACAGTGTTCAATGGAGATATCGGTCTCCGGAGATATCGGTCTCCCCAGCATCATCGCAGGTCCATATATGGCCAAAGTCACCGTCCGAGAAGGGCCGCTGAGTTCCCAAATGTACTGTGCGATTGGCATGGTCGCAGTGGCTTGGGCGCATCTTGAAGACGTCATCTCATTGTGCCTGTCCCGCCTGCTGGGGGCCGACCATCCCGAATTCCTGCCTGTGGCGGCCAACATGCCCAGCAAGGCCCGGCTGGATTCGGTCAAGGCGCTCGCCGGCTACAAGCTGCCGTCGAAAGACGGGGCGCTCATCATCGCCTTGTGCGACGAGGCGGCCATGCTGAGCCGGGAGCGCAATAAAATCCTGCACAGTTCCTGGCTGCAGGGTGAAACCCCTGAGATCGGGATCCGCTTCACTTATCGCGCCCACGGCAGGGTCTCCGCGGATGCTCCGACAATATCCGCCCATGAAATCGCGATAATCGCTGAGAAAATTGGGAAGCTGACGACAGGATTTACAGTTCTCCTCGAAAAGCTTGGTTTGTACGATCCGACCAACCCGATGAAAGCCCCTCTAAAGTCATAATTTCATCGAAGATGTAATTAGAGAAAAACCCGGCAACTCAGTCCTCCGGAAGAAGCCCAGCCTCAGGGATTCGATGGAGGCTACCGGCCCGCCACCCTGTACGGGCGAGGAGATGGCCGTCACCGGAAACGCAGTGGCAACTGCCGTGATAAAGGGAGGTGGGGTTCTGCTCCCCTTTCGATCGGGGAGCGGAAGGTTGTAGAGTGCAAGGGCCCCGGCATGCGGTGCCAGCCCTTCTCCCGGCCGTGATGACGACTCTTTCCGATCTGCCCGACGATCCGTCCAGCTCTGCGGTTGCCTGCTCGTGCCTGCTGTGCAGTGCTGCCGGCTGGAGCGCTCCCCCCATTGCCGCAGGGCTGGAACCGCAAGGCGTGCCACCACAGGGCACAATCGCCGCCACCATTTCGGCTTTGCTGGCACCGGGAACACCACGCTGGGGAAGCGGCGGAATCGGAAGCGGGGCGACGATCACCTACAGCTTCATGGAGCAGGTGCCGTCCTACGCCTCCAACTCGGACACCACCGGCTTCGCGCCGCTGTCCAGCGCACAACGCGACGCGGTGCGGCAGGCCTTCGCCGCCTGGAGCGCCGTCGCCAACATCTTCTTCGCCGAGACCTCCGACAGCGCCAACAGCGGACAGGGCGGGTCGATCCGCATCGGCACCAACCGGCAAAGCTCCAGCGCCGCCTATGCCTACTATCCCAGCGCCTCGCTCTATGACGGCGGCGGTGACATCTACCTTTCCAACAGCAGCACCACCAACAGCAGCCCGACGCCGGGCAACTACGGCTACCTGACCATCCTGCACGAGATCGGGCATGCCATCGGGCTGAAGCATCCAGGCAACTACAACGCCACCGGCGGCGGCGGCGAGCCGCCCTACCTGTCCTCGTCCGAGGACAATTACCGCTACACGGTCATGTCCTACAACCGGCACCCCAGCCTCGGCCTGAACGGCCTGGCGACGGCTCCGGCACTGTACGACATCGCGGCGGTGCAATATCTGTACGGCGCCAACACCAACACCCGCATCGGCGACGACCGCTATGCCTTCGCCAGCAACACCGTCGCGGTCAGCCAGGCGATCTGGGACGCCGGCGGTACCGACACCATCGACGCGAGCGGGCAAACCTCGATGGTGTCCATCGACCTGACGCCCGGCGCCTTCAGCTCCATCGGCCCCAACGGATCGGGCGGACTGGCGGTGGGCAATGTGGCGATCGCCTCTGGCGTCACCATCGAAAATGCCGTCGGCGGCAGCGGCAACGACATCCTGATCGGCAATTCCGCCAACAATCTGCTGACCGGCGGAGCCGGCGACGACACGCTGACCGGCGGAGCCGGCGACGACACGCTGCAGGGCGGCGGCGGCACCGACACCGCGGTCTACAGCGGCAGCCGCTCTTCCTACACCGTCACCGTCACCGCAGACGGCGCCACCATCTCCGGCGGCGGCGAAGGCACCGACACACTGACCGACATCGAATACGCCCTGTTCGCGGATACCCGCATCAGCCTGACGCCCCCAGCGGTCACCGCCAGGGCCGGCCGCGTTTCCATCGGGTCGTCGATCGGCCTCGCCAGCCTGGTGACGGCGACCGATCCCACCGGCGGCCTCGTCACCCATTATGAGGTGGTCGACAATACGGATGGTGCCGGCTCCATCATGGTCGGCGGGGTGACACAAGGGACCGGTGTCATCGTCTCGCTGAGTACCGCCGCCTTCGCCGGGGTCACCTTCACCGCCTCCCCCCTGAGCAGCGTCGACGAGCTGTCGGTGCGCGCCTACAACGGTGTGGCGTGGAGCCGTTGGATCGGATTCACCATCGCCTCGCGCCCGGCCAATCGGGCACCGCTCGTCCAGGGCGACAGGACCCTGACCGTCCAGGAAGGCGGTCAGGCCATCGCACTCGGCATCGATCGGCCGAGCGACCCGGACGAAGGCGACAGCATGACGGTGACGCTGGCCCGGCTGCCGGCCGCCGGTACGCTTCGTCTGGCCGACGGCACCGCCGTCACCAGCGGGACGACGCTGACCGCCGCCGATCTGGCCGGCCTGACTTATCAGGCGCCATCCGGCACCCCGGCATCGCCGGGTTCATTCTCCTACATCGTCACCGACAGCCAGGGTGCGGTCAGCGGCCAGACCGTGACCTTGCGCGTAACCTCGCTGGCCGAAACGATGGCCAGTTTCGACCCGCTGGCTTATCTCGCGTCCAACCCCGACCTCGCCGCCGCCTTCGGCACCGATGCGACGGCCGCACGCGCGCATTACCTGCGCGCCGGCCGGGCGGAAGGTCGGGCGATCCGGTCCTTCGACCCACTCTCCTACCTCGCCGCCAATCCTGATCTGGTGGCGGCCTTCGGCTACGACCTTGCCGCAGCGAGCCGGCATTATCTGACGTTGGGCCGGCGGGAAGGGCGGTCGGCCGGCAGCTTCGACCCGATGGCCTACTTGGCGGCCAATCCCGATCTTGCCGCCGTCTTTGGTACCGACAGCGTCGCCGCCACCCGTCATTACCTGTCCAGCGGCCAGCGGGAGCGGCGCGCCACCAGCTTCGACGGCTATGGCTATCTGATGTCGAACCCGGATCTGGCGGCGGCATTCGGGCTGGATCCGGCGGCGGCTGCCCGTCATTACGTGACCGCCGGCCGGACCGAGGGGCGCGCAATCACCATCGACAGCCTGGGCTATCTGGCTGCCAACCCCGACCTCGCCGCCGCCTTCGGCATGGACAGCGCGCGGGCGGCCGGCCATTACCTGTCCAGCGGCCGGCGGGAGGGCCGCAGCACCAGTTTCGATGCGCTTTCCTACCTGGCGGCCAACCCCGACGTTGCCGCATCCATCGGCAACGACGCCACACGGGCGGAAGAGCATTACATCCGCTATGGCCGGTTGGAGAACAGGGCCACCAGCTTCAACGTTCACGACTACCTGCAGGCCAACCCGGACCTGCTGAGGGTCTTCCCGAACGCCGAGCAGCAGGTGAAGCTCTATGTCGTCCTCTATGGCAACACGCCGCGGCGCGATGCCGCCGGTTTCGACGCGTTGAGCTATCTGGCCGCCAATCCGGATCTGGCGGCGCGCTTCGGCACCGATACCGTGGCGGCTACCGAGCATTACCAGTCCACCGGCCAGGCGGATGGGCGTCCGACCCGGTTCAACGCGCTCGCCTATCTGATGGCCAACCCCGACCTCCAGAGTGCCTTCGGCCAAGACCAGCAGCAGGCACTGGTCCACTTCATCCAGTATGGCCGCAACGAACAGCGCCCCAACCCGATCGGCTATGTCCGCCCGCAATCGTCCGGGTTTTCGCTGGCCGACAACGGGATGCTGGCGGCTGGACGATCATAAGGACCCGTGCCTCCAGACCGGTCAGAATCCCGTCTCGCGGATCAGCACCGAGGCGGCCATGCGCCAGAAGCGCTCGGCGATGCTGCGGGCCTCGCCCGCCACGCGGACGATGCCGCGGGTGACGCGCTCCGGAGTTTCCTGCGTGCTGCCGGCAGCGGCCGGCCCGATGTTCGCCGGCTCTACGTCCAAGGTGATGCGGTAGACCGCTTCCACTGGGGTAAGCGCGCTGCGGCCGGCACCGCCATGCTGCTGGCCGGGCTGGGGAGTCGCCTGGCCCTCCACCGCCACCGGCCCGCCATTGACCGAGGCGAGCGCCGGCACGTCCAGGATCGAGACGGCGACGGGATCGACCGCGCGTACCTTCGCCGTCCGCCGGGAGGCCAGCGGGTCGTCCGGATGGAACTGCGCCTCCGCCCCCGGGCTCAGCCGGTCGAAATCGCCTTCGCCGACATAGCCGACCAGTTCGCCGCTCCCCGGTGCCACAACCATCGCCAGCGGCAGCTTCGGCCCGATCCAGCGGCCGGGGGTCAGCGCGTCCTCCATGTCGCGCACGGTGCCGGTCAACGGGGCCCGCACCACCAGCCGGTCACGGCTTTCGAGAAGTCCCTGCCGTTCAGCCAGGGTGGCGGCCAGATCCTCCTCCATTGCCCGCACGCGGTCGAGTTGCTCGCGGCTGGCGGTCATACGGGCGATCTGTTCCTGCATCCAGTCGATGCGCAGCTCCGCTTGGCCCAGCTTGCCCTCCAGGTCGGGAGCGGTCAGGCGGAACAGCGGTTCGCCTTCCACCACGCTCTGACCGCGGGCGACCAGCGTCTCCTCCAGCCGGGCGGGGAAGGGGGCGTAGACGGTGGCAAAGCCGGACGCCCGCCAGACCACCGGCACCGACACGGTCGAGGTCACCGGCAGCAGGGTCAGGCCGACCGCCGCCGCCACCCCTGCCAAAGTCAGCCCGGTGCGCAGATTCACATGGAAGCGGTCGCGCAAGGACCACCAGGCCTTGGCCTCGTTCAGGAAGGGGCGGGCGACGAACCAGCCGATCTCGATGACGAACAACAGGATCCCCAGAACCTTGATGGCGACGTGGTAGACCAGCAATGCGATGCCGAGAAACAGCATCAGCCGGTACACCCAGGTGACGTAGGAATAGACCAGCAGGATGCGGCGCCGCGCTGCTGACATCTCCTCGGGCGGGGCCATGCCGAGGGCGAACAGCCATTCCCGCAGCTTCCAGCGCGCCATGGCGAAGGCGCGCTCCTGCAGGTTGGGCACATCCAGCGCGTCGGACAGCAGGTAATAGCCGTCGAACCGCATGAAGGGGCTGAGGTTGATCGCCAGCGTGGTGACCCAGCTGACCGTCGCCAGGAAATAGGCGGCGCTGCGCAGCGGTCCGTCTGGCAGGAAGCTCCAGGCCAGCGTGGCGAAGACGGCGATCATCAGCTCGGTGGCCATGCCGGCGGCCCCCACCGCCAGCCGTTGCCGGCGCGAGACCAGCTTCCAGGCATCGGTGGTGTCGGTGTAGAGCACCGGCCACATCACCAGGAAGGCCACCCCCATGGTCGGTACCCGGCAGCCGAAGCGCTTGGCGGTGTAGGCATGGCCAAGCTCGTGGCAAAGCTTGGTGCCCAGCAGCGTGACGCCGTAAAGCGCCAACCCTTCGGGAGAGAAGAAATGCTGGAAGGTGTGCAGGAAGGTGTCCCACTGCCGCGCCACCAGCAGCCCGGCCAGGACGGCGGTCAGCAGCATGAGGACCAGCCAGGCCCGGCTGTAGAGCGGCGCCACCAGCCCAACCGTCGCCGACAGGAAACGGTCCGGCCGCACCAGCGGGATGCGGAAGAACAGGTAGTTGTGGATCAGCCACCAGAACCAGCCGGTGTGCCGCGCCGCCGCCTGGCGTGCCAGAAAGGCCGTGTCGGCGGTGACGGTCAGGTTGTTGGCCGCCAGGAACTGGTAGAAGCCGATGACGTCCTCGACCTCCGGCTCGAACAGGCTCTCCTCCGCCACCGCCGCGGCGATGGCATACGGGTTGGCGTGGTGCCAGTGGGCGATCAGCGCGAAGCCTTCCGGCCCGATGCGGAAATAGCGGTTGCGCACCGGATCGTGGATGGTCCAGCCCGGCGCCCCGTCCTGCCCCGCCGGCGCCGGCAGCAGGGCCAGATCGTCGCGCAGCCCCGGCAGCCGCAGGGATGCCAGCGGATCGGCCGGCGCGGTGTCGACGGTGTGAAGACCGGCGTGGGGAGTGATGGCGATGGACACGGGAGTCCTTCAATGCCTTGGAGGGTGCTCGGGGCAGTGCCTCAGATGCCCAGCGACTGGCGCAGCAGGGCCAGCGGGCGGCGGAACAGATAGAGCGCCAGCGGCACGCGGTCGCCCAGGATCTTGGCGGTGCCGCGCAGGCCGATGCGGGGCGGAGCCTCCCCTGCTTCCAGTGCCGCCTTGACGCGGTAGGACAGCACGCCGGCTGCCGACAGGCCGGCTTCGTAGCTGGCATGGGTCAGCCGCGCCTGCAGGGGGTGCATCGGATCGACGTTCAGGAACAGCTCCACCGGCGACCCGGGCTCCAATACCAGGGCGTCGCCGACCGGCACCATGATGTCGATCTCCGGCGCTTTCGGATCGGCAAGCGTCAGAACGCGCTCGCCCACCGACACCGGCTTGCCCAGCCAGTCGTTGACGTCGGTGAAGACGGCGATGCCGGCACGCTCGGCCTTCACCGTCACCCGCTCCAGCAAGTCGCGGGCGAGCGCCATCTCGGCGCGCCGCAGTTCAACCTGGGCGCGGAGCTGGGCGATGCGGGCCTTGGTCTGCGGATCGGCGAAGGCAGCCTGCGAAGCGGTCAGCAGTTCCGCCTCCGCCTGGGTCAGGCCCTTGCGCGCCACCTCGAAACGGCTGCGCAGGACGGTGGATTCGAAGCTGAACAGCGGTTGGCCGGCTGCCACGGCCTGGTTCGGCTGCACATGGAAGCGTTCGATCACGCCATCCAGCGGGGCAGCGACGATCACCGGGTTGCTGGTCTGGATCTCGGCCGGGGCCAGGGTCGACATCGGCACCGGGATGGAGAGCGCGCCTGCAACGGCCAGCAGCACCGACACCGGCAGCAGGGCGCGGCGCAACCCATGGCGCTTTGCCCGCTTGCCCGACAGCGCCCACCAGGCATGGCCATAGCCTTCGGTCAGATGGCTCAGCAGCAGGATTTCGCCGTCCGTCCAGGGGTTGTCACGGCCGAGCCACAGGCCGGCCAGCGGCGGGACGCTCTTCCCACGGCTTTTCTCCGCGGCACCGGACCGCGTGTCCTGCGGGGTTTCCGGCGGCGGGGCTTCAGGCTTGCGCAGCGGGCACCACAGCACCTGCGCCGGGCCCCATTCGCCCCAGGCATTGCGCACGGAGGCGGGAAGGGTGGCCGGATCGACGACATGGACGCTGTTGGCCTGCTCACCCGTGGCGACGGCGCGCACCGCCTCCTCGAGCCATTGGGCGAAGGGAGCGTTCGGTTCCAGCACCGCGATGTTCGACACCGCCTCCAGGGTCGCCCGTCCACGCTCCCCCAGCGTCAGAAAGGCAGCCTGCCGATAGGCGATCATCCGGCGGGTCTGGTTGACGATGTAATAGCGCAGCTCCGGTGCCGTCGCCTGCCGCCAGGCCTGCCGCTGCAGTTCCAGCAGCATCAGCAGGCCGTTGACGGGCTGCGCGCCCCCCTGCGGAGCCCCCTGGGGGGCACCCTGCGGCTGGGCAGGGGACTGGGCAGGGGACTGGGCAGGGGACTGGGTTGGGGGCTGGGCCATGGCGGCGCTCATGGCTTCGCGGCCCCGGACTTGGCGTTGCTCTTCTGAGTCCCGGCCTCCTGATTTCCGGCTGGCAGAGACGACACCGCCGGTTCCGGGAAGATGGCGGTGCCGCTCATGCCGGCGATCATGCCGGGCGGAACGCCCTCGCCGGTCAGCTTGGCGGTGACCTTCACCGATTGGCTGGCCGGATCGACCTTGGCACCGGGCAGCACCACCTCGCCGGGCAGGGTGACCCCGGTCTCGTCGACGCGCAGGTCGAAGCGCTGCCCCGGCTTCAGCCACACCAGCCAGGACGAGGGGACGATCAACTCCACCTTCAGGTCGCGGTCGGACAGGATCTCCAGCAACGGCGCGCCGGCGGCGACCGACTCATGCTCCTGGATGCGGCGTTCGACCGCCCGGCCGTCGAAGGGCGCCTTGATCTCGCAGCGCCGGGCCTGCACCTCCGCCTTGCGGACATCGGCACGGGCGACCTGGGCCTTGGCCTCGGCCAGCTGCACCTCCGCCTCGCCGATCGAACGCAGGCTGTTCAGGCGCCGGTTGACCCGCGCCGTCACCTCGGCGGCGTTCAGCTGGGCGCGGGCGCCGTCCAGCTCCGCCTGATAGCTGGAGCAGTCGAAGCCGACCAGCAGGTCACCGGCCTTGAAGCTCTGGCCGGCATCGACGCTCATGCGGGCGATGCGTCCGGGGATCTCGGAGGAGAGGACGGCGTGCCGCCTTGCCTCGATCAGGGCGCGGACCTGACCCTGCGAGGCGTCCTGGGCCGCTGCCGGGGTGGAAGCGAAGCTTCCCCCCAGCAGCGCGACCAGGAGAGCGGCGGCGCCGAATGCCGCACCGGGACGAATCACAGCGCCGCGAGCCGGTTGGCAGACAGGCTGCCGAACTGCTGTTTGTCGGACTGCTGTTCCTGGGCCGAAAGGGTACGAACGGTGCATTCCCGCTGACTATCCTTCACACGATGACAGAACCGCTCGGCCGCCGCGCGGTCGGCGAAACCGCCTGCACGCAGCTGGACGATGGTCTTGCCGTCCTGGCTGCGCCGGGTGGAGACATACAGGGCGCCAACCCCGCTGCCCTCCGTTCCCAGGCGTTTGGCGATCATACCCCATTCTTGCTCGGCAAGCCTGTGGCTTGCGTAAGCCCCGAGATCGGCCTGGATAACGGGAGAGAAGGATGCCGTCGCAACCGGGGCGGCGGCCGGGACGGCGGCTTGTGCCTCCGGCACAGGAACGGGGGCGGCCGCTGGAACCGGAGCGGGAACCTGCGCAGGAACAGGAGCGGCAGAGGACGTGGTGGCCGGCGATGCGGAGGAGGCCAGTGCGGGAGGCGTGTCGGCCGGAACCGTCTCGGCCATCGCGGCCTTCGGTGCCTGCTCGGCCGCAACGGGGGCAGGGGTGGGGACCGGAGTGGGGGTGGGAGTCGGAGTGCGGGCAGCCGCGACCGGAACCGGCTTGTTGACCGGCTCCTGTTTCACCGCCTCCTGCTTGACCGGCTCCGGCTTGGGGGCTTCGGCCCTGCTGTCCTTCGGAGCGTCCTGGGCAGCGGTCTTGGGTTCGGCCATGAGGTCCTTGACGCGGATTGCGCTGCTGGCGCGGTCCTGCCAGGTCGACAGGCCCCGGCTCACCGCCTGGGTCAGGGTGGGCAGGTCGTCGGCGGCCATCGTCTCGGGCAGCGGGTCGACGCCGGCCGACACCATCACGCGGGCGTAGGCGTTGTGCAGGTCCGCCAGAACCAAGTCGCGCCGCAGGTCGGACAGCAGCGCCGTCACTTCCGACTGGATCACGCCAAGCTCGCCAACCTGCCCGGCCTCGCCGACATTGGTGTATTGCGAGCGGATGCGGGTGTCGAGGTCGGCCTGCTCGGCCGTCAGCGCGAATTCCTGCTTCAGCTCGCGGTACTGCAGAACCGCCACATGCACCTGGCTCAGCACCGCCATGCTCAGCGCCTGGCGGCGGAAGGCGACCAGCTCCTCCTGCGCCTCGGCATAGGACTTGGTGGCGGGGGCCGACACCAGATTGATCAGGTTCCAGCTGATCCGCGCCCCGTAATCGGCCCAGCGCTGGTTCAGCAGGAAGCTGTTGCTGTCGTAGCGGAGCGCGGCGTTGACGTCGATGCCCGGCAGCAGCTTCAGCAGCGACCGCCAGGTCTCGTCGGCCGAGATGCGCTGGTTGTAGCTCTCCTCCAGCAGTTCCGGACGGTTCAGCAGGGCATAGGTCTCCAGCGCCTCGGAACCGACGTCCAGCCTCGGCGGCGACTGCATGACGCTGGCCGCCGGCATCTCGATCTCGAACGGCTCGCCCGGCGGCAGCCCCATCAGCGCGCCCAGCTGCGACTTCGCCGACACCAGCTCGCGGCGCAGCGACTGCAGCTGGCGCAGCGTCTCCACCAGCGTGCGGGTGTAGTTCAGCGCCTGCAGCGGCGCCTGGACGCGCAGCGCCTCCAGCGTGCGGGCGTCGCGGCGTGCGCCCTCGACCCGCGTCTCCAGCGGCGCCAGGCGCTTCAGCAGCCGCTCCGCGGCCACCGCCCGCCAATAGGCGGTGCGCACGTCCTGCATGATGCCCTGGACCACCCGGCGCCGGCGCTCGTCGGCGATCAGCACCAGATTGGCGTTCTGCCGCGCCCGCAGATAGCTGACGCCGAAGTCCAGCACGTTCCAGGTGAAGGCGAGGTCGCCGGTGCGGCGGTGCTTGTCGGTGGCGGTGGTGCTCTCGCCGGTCCGCCGGCCGGTGGCCAGGTTCAGGCTCTCCGACCCGGCGTCGTTGTTGCGCCCGACATAGCCGGCCGCCGCCACCACGCGCGGCAGCATGTCGTAGCGCGACAGGTCCAGCTGGTCGGTGGCGACCGCCATCTCCATCAGCTTCACGCGTTCGTCGAGGTTGTACTTGATGGCCCGCGCCATCGCCTCGTCCATCGAGACCGCCTTGGTCAGCGGCTCCTGCGGGGTCAGGACGACGCCCAGATCCTTGCGCACGCGCGCCAGATTTTCCTCGGCCGTCAGCGGCTCGGGTTTGACCGCGCAGCCCGCGGCCAGCAGGGATGCCGTCAGGACGGCGACGGGAACCACCGAAGAAAGCAAGCGGCGGCGGAGGTGAGCGGTCGAGGTCTTCATGGCGGGAGCAATTCCGTTCGGCGGAAAAGGATTGGATGGGAAAAAAGCGACGCTGGAAGGAGGGCGGGACGGGTTCCGGCTTGAGGGGTGAGGGGGAGCCGGGCCGCCGTCAGGCGGCCCAGCTGTCGGGCAGGACATGGCTGGCGAGTGCCGCCAGCAGGTCGGCGGCACCGGCCGGGCCGCCATGGGCGCGGGCGACCTGGCGGGCGAAGCCGGGGGAGGCCGGCATGATCTCGGCGCGGTTGTCCGCCCCGCGCTCCGCCGGCTGGCCGCCACCGTCCGCCGGGGTGCCGCCGCCATCCTGGGGAGCCCCCTGGGTCTGGGGCTGGTTCTGCTGCTCGCCCTGGCCCTGCTGACCTTGACCCTGCTGGCCCTGGATCTGCTGACCCTGGCCCTGCTGGGTTTGGCCCCGCCCCTGGGCGCCCGGCTGTCCGGCCGCCGGGCCACGGCCCTGGCCGGCGCCCTGGCCGGTGCCGAGACCGGCGCCCCGCTCCTGGCCCTGGCCCTGGCCCTGAAGCTGGCCCTGGCCGCTGGTCTGGCCGGTGCCCTGCGTGCCGGTCTGGCCGGGAGTGCCCTGGCCGTTGGCGCCGGTGCGCGTGGGGCCGCCCGTGCCGGTGCTGGTGCCGGTGGTGCTGGTTCCGGCGGTGCTGGTGCCGGTCCCCGTACCGGCGCCGGTCCCTCCGGGCGTCCCGCCGGTGCCGAGACCGCTGCCCAGCCCGCTGCCGCCGAGGCCGCCACCGCCGAGGCCACCGCCCAGGCTGCCACCCAAACCGCCGCCCAAACCGCCACCGAGGCCGCCACCGAGGCCGCTTCCCCCCAGGCCGCTGCTGGAGCCGCCGGAACCGGAGGACCCGCCGCCGATGCTGGTGAGCGTCACCGACCGGCCGGCATCCGTGCTGGACGAATTGCCGCCGACGCTGCTCAGCGTCACCGACCGGCCGGCATCCGTGCTGGACGAGCCGCCGCCGACACTGCTCAAGGTCACCGACCGGCCGGCATCCGTGCTGGACGAGCCGCCGGGGATGCCGACGCTGCCGCTGCCGCTGCCGCCCGGCAGGCTCGGCCCGGACCCGCCGGCGCCGCCCAGCACGCCGCCGCCCAGCACGCTGCCCGAGGACGAACCGTTAGAGGACGGGCCGTTCGACGAGGAGCCGAGCACGGAGCCGCTGGACTGAGACGGGCCGTTGCCGCTGCCGGTGACCGGCGTGCTGGTCGTCGGGCTGTTGGTCGTGTTGGTCGTGCTGGTGGTGGTGGTGGTCGTCGTCGTGACGCGGGCCACCGCGACCGTCACCGTGGCGGCGGCGGAGCTGTTGCCGGCGAGGTCGCGGGCCTGGATGACGATCGACCGGCTGGTCGCCGTGCCGGCGAAGCTCGGGTCGGCGGCGCTCGACCGCAGCCCGATCGCCCGCACCGCCGCCTGATAGTCGGCGGCCGACGCCACGCCGGTCAGCACGATGCCGGCGCCGTCGCGGGTCGCGGCGATGCCGGCCGGCAGGGCGCCGATCACCAGCTCGTCGCCGCTGCGGGCGTCGCTCAGGGTGACCGTCACCCGGTTCAGCGAGCTGGCGTCCGACAGCGACACCGCCGGGCCCAGCGTCGCCGTGCCGCCGGCGCTCAGCGTCGGAGCGGCGCCGCCCGACACCGTCGGCGCCTGGGTGTCGACCGTCAGGCTCAGCGTGCCCGAACGGCCGGTGTTGCCGGCAAGGTCGGTGGCGGTGGTGACCACGCTGTGGCTGCCGTCGCCCAGCGGGGCGGTGACGGCGAAGCTCCAGCGGCCGTCGCTGCCGGCCGTGGCGGTGCCGACGGCGACGCCGTCGACGATGACCGTGACCGTGCTGTTCGGATCGGCGGTCCCGGTCAGGGTCGGACGGGAGGTGGCGATGACGTTGGCCGGATTGTCGACACCGGAAATCGATGGGGTCGACAGCACCGGCGCCGTGGCGTCGACGGTCAGCGTCAGCGCCGCCGAGATGCCGCTGCTGTTGCCGGCGCGGTCGGTCGCCCGGCTGGTGACGGCATGGGTGCCCTCGGCCAGCGGGGTGGCCGGCGTGAAGCTCCAGCTGCCGTCGGCCCCGGCGACGGTGGTGCCGACCGCCACCCCGTCGACCAGGACGGTGACGGTGGAGCCGGCTTCCGCCGCGCCGCCCAGGGTCGGGCGGCTGAGGCTGGTCACCCCGTCGCTGGCGGAGACGCCGGTGTCCTGTCCGGCCGCCAGCAGCGGGGCCGAGGGGGTGTCGGGCGCCACGGTGTCGACCAGGACGTTCTGCAGCCCCGGCACGCCGGTCAGCGTCGTGGGCAGCGGGATGCGGGCCTTGTCGGTGATGCTGCCGCCGTTGAGGTTCAGCCCGGTGACGGCGATGCCGTCGCCGTCGCTGTCGCCCGCCTGCACCACATAGTCGAAGCGCAGGACCGTCCCGCTGCTGGCCGACGGGTTGTAGACCGCCTGCCGGGCCTGGCCGCCGATGTCCAGCGTGATCGTCGGGCTGCCGTTGACGATCACCGCCTCGCTGGCCTGGATGTAGACGCTCAGCGTCCGGCCGACGCCGTACACCCCGTCGGCCGGCACGACGACGCTGCGGATCGACGGCGCCGTGGTGTCGATGACGATGTCCTTGTTCAGCCCCAGCGACCGCGGCCCGCCCGGCGCCGCCAGGGTCAGGACCCCGGCATTGCCGGCGATGTCGGTGATCGACCCCGTCAGCGCCGCCGTGCCGACCGCGTCCAGGTCGGCGGCGGTGTCGCCGGCCTGCACCGTGTAGGTGAAGGTCAGCGTGCCGGTGCCGGCCCCGCTGCTGTAGACGGCCGAGCGGCCGGCGTTGAGCGCCAGCGTCGGCGTGCCGCTGACCGTCACCGCCTCGCTGAAGCTCACCTCGATCGAGATGGTCTCGCCGGTGGTGTAGGTGCCGTTCGCGGTGCCGGCGGTGACGTTGGTCACCGTCGGGGCGATGCTGTCGATCCGGGCGCCGCCGGTGTCGGCGACGTTGCCCGGCGCCCGCACCGCGGCGTTGCCGGCCAGGTCGGTGATCGTGCCGCCGGTCAGGGCGGAGACCAGGCGGACGCCGTCGCTGTCGCTCAAGCCCGCCTGCACCGTGTAGCGGAAGGTCAGGCTGGTGCCGCCCGATCCCGACACGTAGGCCGCCTGCACCACCGTGCCGTCGTCCAGCGTGATCGGCAGGGTCGGGCTGCCCGTCACCGTCACCGCCTCGTTGAAGGCGACGGTGAACTCCATCACGTCGCCGGCCTTGTAGGCGCCGCCGGTCGGCACCGACACCGACGACACCGTCGGCGCCGTGGTGTCGATGACGATGTTCTTGCTGCCGCCCAGCGACGAGCCGCCGCCGACCGCCGGCAGGGTCGTCGCCGCGTCGTTGCCGGCGGTGTCGGTGATCGTGCCGCCGTTCAGCGCCAGTGCGCCGGTCGAGGCGTAGTCGAGGTCGGCGGCGGTGTCGCCGGCCTGCACCGTGTAGGTGAAGGTCAGCGTGCCGGTCCCCGAGCCGCCGCTGTAGGTGGCGGTCCGCCCGTTGCTCAGCGTGATGGTCGGCGTGCCGTCGACGATCACCACCTCGGACAGGTTGACCTGGATCGAGATGGTGTCGCCGGCCTTGTAGCTGCCGTCGGCGGTGGAGGAGGTGACCGACGAGACCGTCGGCGCCGTGGCGTCCACCGTCACCGACAGCCCGCCCGAGGCGGGGGAGACGTTGCCGGCCGCGTCCGTCGCCTTGACGGTCAGGGTGTGCGGCCCGGTCGACAGGGCGGTGACGACGGTGACCGAATAATTGCCGGAACCGTCCGCCGTGCCGGTGCCCAGCACCGTGGTGCCGTCGGTGTCGTACAGCGTCACCGTGCTGTTGGGCTCCGCCGTCCCGGTGATCGTCGGGGTGGTGTTGCTGGTGATGCCGTCGCCGGCGGAGATGCCGGTGTCGCTCGCCGCCGGCAGGACCGGCGTGCCCGGTGCCGCCGGCGCGCTGGTGTCGATGGTGACCGGCAGCCCGCCCGAGACGCTGGAGACGTTGCCGGCCGCGTCCGTCGCCTTGACGGTGAGGGTGTGGGTTCCCGGCGTCAGCGCCGTGGTGGCGGTGACCGAATAGTTGCCGGAACCGTCGGTGGTGCCGGTGCCCAGCACCGTGGTGCCGTCGGTGTCGTACAGCGTCACCGTGCTGTTGGGCTCCGCCGTCCCGGTGAAGGTCGGCGTGGTGTTGCTGGTGACGTTGTCGGTGCTCGAGCCGCCGCTGTCGGTGCCCGCCGTCATGTCCGGGGCGGTCGGCGCCCCCGGCGCCGTGGTGTCGACGACGATCGCCTTGCCGGCGCCCAGCGAGTTCGCCGCCCCCGGCGCCGCCAGCGTCAGGATGGCGTCCAGGCTGGTCGAGCTGTCGGCGATCGTGCCGCCGTTCAGCGTCAACGCGTTGATCGAAGCGTAGTCGAGATCGGCCGAGGTATCGCCGGCCTGCACGATGTAGGTGAAGGTCAGGGTCGTGCCGCCCGACCCGCTGGAATAGGTGGCCGTCCGCCCGGTGCCGAGCGCCAGGGTCGGCGTGCCGGTCACCGTCACCGCCCGGTTGAAGGTGACGGTGATCGAGATGGTGTCGCCGGCCTTGTAGCTGCCGTCGGCGGTGGTGGCGCCGACCGACGAGACGGTCGGGTTGACGATGGCGTTCAGCACCAGGTCGTTGCCGGTGCCGCCGGCATAGTCGACGGTGTAGAGGTCGGCGTTGCTGGTCATGGTGGCGCCCTGCGCCAGCCCGCTCAGCGTGCTGGACACCGCCCCGGCCCCGGTCTTGTCGATGACCGTGTAGCCGGCGTTGGTCGCGGCGAAGCCGTTGACCCGGGTGACGGTGACGGCGCTGGAGCCGCTGGACAGCGTGACGCCGCCGCTGACGATGACCTGGTCGTAGTTGGTGCCGGGCGAGCCGGTGCCGGCGATCTCCACCGCCAGCGTGCCGCTCATCGCCAGGGCGCCGTTGACGGTCAGCGTGCCGACGCCGTTGTTGATGCCGGCGACGCCGGGGGCCAGGGTGGCGCCGGAGGCCACCGTCAGAATGTTGGCCGAGCCGGTGGCGAAGAGGCTGCCGCTGCCGCCCAGGGTGGCGCCGGAGGCCACCGTCACCCCGGAGGTGCCGCCCAGCGCCCCCGTCACCAGCAGCGTGCCCGCCGCCACGCTGGTGGAGCCGCCGTAGGTGCTGGCGCCCGACAGCGTCAGCGTGCCGGCCCCCGACTTGGTGAAGCCGGCGCTGTCCGACAGCACGCCGGACAGGGTGACGGCGTTGGCGTTGACGATGGTGCTGTCGTTCACCCAAAGCCGGATGGCGTTGGCGATGGTGACGCCCGATCCGGTGACGGTCAGGGTGCCGCCGTTCAGCGTCACCGTGCCGGTGCCGATGTTGGTGGCGTCGGCGATCGACAGCGAGCCGTAGCGCACGCTGGTCGCCCAGCCCTGGCCGCCGTTGCTGCCGGACAGGGTGAAGGTTCCGGTGCCGTCGAGGCTCACCGTGCCGGTGCCGGTGATGGCGCCGGAGAAGCTGGTGGAGCTGTTGTCGACGCCGGTGGTCAGGGTAGTGGCGCCGATCGCCACCGTGCCGGAACCGGCCAGCGAGCCGATGGTCTCGTCGTTCGACAGGGTCAGGGTGGTGCCGGAGGCGACCGACACCGCGCTGGTATCGCCGATCCCCGACCCGCCCGACACCGTCAGCCCGCCGGCCGACAGGGTGGTGGCGCCGCTGTAGCTGTTGTTGCCCGACAGCGTCAGCGTGCCGCTGCCCGTCTTGATCAGGCCGCCGGTGCCGCTGATGGCGCCGGAGAAGCTGGTGGTGGCGTTGTCGCCGCCGGCCGTCAGGGTGTGGCTGCCCAGCGTGACCGAGCCGGCACCGGACAGCGAACCGATGGTCTCGGCCGCCGCCAGGTTCAGGGTGGCGCCGCTCGCCACGGTGACGGCGCTGCTGTCGGCGATGGCGCTGCCGCCCGAGGCGGTCAGGGTGCCGGCCGACACGGTGGTGCTGCCGCCGTAGCTGTTGGTCCCCGACAGGGTCAGCGTGCCGCTGCCCACCTTGGTGAAGCTGCCGGTGCCGCTGACGGCGCCCGACAGGGTAGCGCCGCTGGTGGCGCCGACCGTGCCGCCGCTGCTGCCCAGCGTGACGGCGTTGGACACGGTGACGCCGGTGCCGGTGATCTCCAGCGTGCCGCCGTCCAGCGTCACGGCGCCGCCGCCCAGGTTGGTGCCGTTGGTCACCGACAGGGTGCCGGCGCTGACGCCGGTGGTGCCGCTGTAGCTGTTGGCCCCCGACAGCGTCAGCCTGCCGCTGCCGCTCTTCGACAGGTTGCCGGTGCCGACACCGCTGTCGACCAAGGTCGAATTGATGGTCAGCGTGTCGCCGGCGCCGACGCTGACCCCAAAGCTGTTGCCCAGCGTAAAGCCGTTGCCGGTGATGGTGATCGACCGGCTGTCGGTATCGCTGTCCATCGACAGGCTCACTCCGTCACGCACGGTCAGGGTGCTGGGCAGCGTGATGGTGCCACCCAGCGTGCTGGCGAAGCGGATGGTGACGTTGCCCGACACGTTGTTGGCAAGCGTGATCGCCTCGCGGAGATCAAGCCCACCACCGTCGGCCATATCTGTCGAATAGACACCGGCGGGTGCGTTTGCATCCACCGTGGCGACCGTCACCACAAGGTCATTGCTAACCGTGACGGTTATGGTCTGATCGGTGGTACCGCCATGACCGTCATCGGCGCGGACCACGACAGTATAGCTGCCGGCAACCAAATCGGCGGCATTCACCGCAGTCAGCGCACCAGTGGCGCTGGCGATCGCGAATTTCGCGAAGTCACCGCCATTGGTGGCGCTGTTGACGCTGACCAGACTGTAGCTGCGGGTGTCATTCTCCGTATCGCTGGCCGCCACCGTGATCACCGCGGCATTGGTTCCTTCATAGATGGTCAGGCTGGCGCTCGTGGACGAGGTAAAGACCGGCGCGCTGTTGGTGATCGTGGTGTAGGTCGAGCTCGCCGTCTGCGTACCGCCCTTGCCGTCGTTGGCCGTCACCACCACCCGCAGATACTTGTGAGCATCCGACGTGGTCAGCGTGTAGTTGGAGCTGGTCGCCCCGCTGATCGAGGCGGCGTTGGTGCCGTTGGTGTCGTCGGCCCGGTACCATTGGTAGCTGTAGCTGCGGCCGTCGCCGTCCGCGTCGCTCCAGGTGCCGTTCGTCGTGCTCAGCGCATTGCCGACCGTTGCCGTGCCGCTCACGCTCGGAACCGCGCTGTTCACCGGCGTGCTGTTGAGGATCGACGTGTAGGACGAGCTCGCCGTCTGCGTACCGCCCTTGCCGTCATTGGCCGTCACCACCACCCGCAGATACTTGTGCGCGTCCGACGTGGTCAGCGTGTAGTTGGAACTCGTCGCTCCGCTGATCGAGGCGGCGTTGGTGCCGTTGGTGTCGTCGGCCCGGTACCATTGGTAGCTGTAACTGCGGCCGTCGCCGTCCGCGTCGCTCCAGGTGCCGTTCGTCGTGCTCAGCGCATTGCCGACCGTCGCCGTGCCGCTCACGCTCGGCACCACGCTGTTCACCGGCGCGCTGTTGAGGATCGACGTGTAGGCGGAATAGGCAGTCGTCGTGTTGGAGTTGCCGTCGTTGGCGATCACCGCCACGCGCAGATACTTGTGCGCATCCGAAGTGGTCAGCGTGTAGCTGGAACTCGTCGCCCCGCTGATCGAGGCCGCGTTGGTGCCGTTGGTGTCGTCGGCCCGATACCACTGGTAGCTGTAGCTCAGCGGGTCGCCGTCCGGATCGGTCCAGCTGCCGCTCCCACCGCTCAGCGCGGTCCCGACCGTCGCCGTGCCCGATACCGTT
>Ga0206117_100208_pt1 | contig 88815 bp, 72 predicted proteins | sample 3A5Ametagenome_FD_177997 | JGI IMG/M metagenome (GOLD analysis project Ga0206117, IMG submission 177997) | Enriched microbial communities from leaf-cutter ant dump, University of Wisconsin, Madison, United States - 3A5A | ecosystem: Environmental > Terrestrial > Nest > Insects nest > Nest dump... | reverse complement strand
TCCCGAAGGACGGCGAGCGCTACTTCGCGCTGAACATCGTCGACACCATCAACGGCGAGCCGATCGAGGCGTCGAAGAACAAGGTGCTGTTCGAGAACCTGACCCCGCTGTTCCCGCGCAAGCGCTTCACCCTGGAACGCGGCAACGGTTCCTCCGAAGACATCACCGGCCGCATCCTCGACCTGATGGCGCCGCAGGGCAAGGGCCAGCGCGCGCTGATCGTCTCCCCGCCCAAGGCGGGCAAGACGATGATGATGCAGCAGATCGCCACGGCCATCACCACCAACCACCCGGAAGTGCACCTGATCGTGCTGCTGGTGGACGAGCGCCCGGAAGAAGTGACCGAAATGCAGCGCACCGTGCGCGGCGAAGTGGTCTCCTCGACCTTCGACGAGCCGGCCGCGCGCCACGTGCAGGTCGCCGAGATGGTGATCGAGCGCGCCAAGCGCCTGGTCGAGCACAAGAAGGACGTGGTGATCCTGCTCGACTCGATCACCCGCCTGGCCCGCGCCTACAACAACGTCGTGCCCAGCTCCGGCAAGGTGCTCACCGGCGGCGTCGACGCCAACGCCCTGCACCGCCCGAAGCGTTTCTTCGGCGCGGCGCGCAACGTCGAGGAAGGCGGCTCGCTGACCATCATCGCCACCGCGCTGGTCGAGACTGGCTCGAAGATGGACGAGGTGATCTATGAAGAATTCAAGGGCACCGGCAACAGCGAAGTGCACCTGAACCGCCGCATCACCGAGAAGCGCGTCTACCCGGCCATCGACATCAACCGCTCCGGCACCCGCCGCGAGGACCTGCTGATCGAGCCGGAGCTGCTGCAGAAGATCTGGATCCTGCGCAAGCTGCTGCACCCGATGGACGAGATCGCGGCGATGGAATTTCTGCTCGACAAGATGAAGAACACCAAGTCCAACGACGAGTTCTTCGGTTCGATGAAGCGCTGAGTTCCCGATGCATCGAAAGAGCCCCGCCACGCGGGGCTCTTTCGTTTCCGGCGCCTACTGGCGCGCTCAGCCTTCCAGCGGCGTCAGCAGTTTCGGCCCCTTGCCGCGGCCCGCCATGTAGATGCCGCCATCGGCCAGCGCATCCGAACCGTTCTCCCAGTCCTCGTCGCTGATCCACGGTGCTCGCTCGCGCGGCCCGGGAATGTAGGCGCGCCACACCCCGAACTCGTCGTCCGGCAACGACCGTCCCCTGTCGACGATCGCGTAGCGCACCGGCACGCGTATGCTCCAGTGCGATTGCTCCGCCGCCTCGCCTTCCACCGGCACACGGAACTCCCATTTGCGCGCGGCAGCCATCGCGTTGCCGCCCAGCGCCTGGCGGAACTTGCGCATCTGGCTTTCGCTGGCCACCACGGTCATGTTGACCTGCTCCACGTACAGGTCGGACACGCGGCCGTCGCGCCCGACCTTGAGGATCAGGTAGACATCGCCCTGCGCGCCCACTTCGTACATCGAACGCGGATAGGCCGGCGGCGTCATTTTCGACGCGGTGACCGACGCCCTGCTTTCGGGATCGTACGTTTCAAAGCCAGCGCTGCGGATGGACACCTGCGTATTGCCATCCTCCAGCCGCTTGCCTACCAGGCGCAGCATCAGCGGCGAGCGTGCGGGAACCGGCTTGCCGTCGCGGACCACCGGCTCGAACGCCCAGGCCATCACCGACGACTGGACGAAACGGGCCAGCTCCTCGCTCAGCCGGTCCTGCTGGTCCAGCCGCACCGCCTCCACGCTGCCATCGGGCGCGATATCGATCTGCCCGGACAGCTGCATGCCCATCTCGGCCTGCTTGCGCACGGCCCCCGGCCCGGCGGCCGACGCGGCAACGGCCACCAACAGCAACGCGGCCAGCACGGCCCCGCGACGCAACGATTTCAGCATGACGCTCTCCTTGCCACTCCATGTCCAGGTCGCGACTGTAGCGTTTCCGGCGGCGATGTTCACGCCAGCCGCAGCGTACGCGGATAGGGCGGCGTGTCGGGGAACTCACCACGGGCGAAGGCGGCCTGCAGGCCACGCCACCACAGCGGGTCGAACAGTTCGCCATGCGCTTCGTGCACCGCGTCCATCAGCGGGCGCGGCAGGCCCATGAACAAAGGGAAGCGCTCGGGAAACACATCGTTGGACGCGACATGGAACCATGGCTCGGCAGCCATGGATTCCTCGGCGTCGCGCGGCCGCGGCCAGTCGCGGAAGTTGCAGTCGCGGACCCTGCACAGTTCGTCGTAGTCGTAGAAAACGGCGCGGCCGTGACGCGACACGCCGAAGTTCTTCAGCAGCATGTCGCCGGGAAAGATGTCATTGCACGCCATGTCGGCGATGGCTTGGGCGTAGTCCAGCGCCGCCGCGCGCGCGGCCCCGGCGGTTTGTTCGCGCAGGTACAGGTTGAGCGGGCGGAAGCGCCGCTGCACGTAGCACAGCGAGATCACCAGGTCCTCGCCTTCCACGCGCACGCTGCGCGCGCAGCTTTGCAGAAGCTCGTCGCACAGTTCCGGGGCGAACCGCGCCAGCGGGAAGCGCAGGTGGCGATACGGCTGCGCGTCGAGCAGGCGGCCGATGCGGTCCAGGTTGAACACCAGCGCGTAGCGGTCCTCCACATCCTGCCGGCTCATGGTCTTGGGCCAGGCGAAGCGGTCGCGGATCAGCTTGAACACCAGCGGGTAGCTGGGCAGGGTGAACACCGCCATCACCATGCCCGGCGTGCCTTCGGCCTGCACCAGCCGCTCGTTCGCATGCTGCTGGAAATGGCGGAAGAAGGTGCGGTAGCGCTCGGTCTTGCCCTGCTTGGCGCGGCCGAGCACGGTGTAGATCTCGTCCACCGGCTTGCCCGGCAGCAGGCTGCGCAGGAACACCACCGCATCGGCGACGGTAGGCAGGTCGGCCTGGAAATAGCTGCGCGACACGCCGAACAGGTGCGCCACGTCGCGGCGGCGGCTGAGCACCGCTTCCGCGCGCAGGCCGTCGCCGTCGTTGACCAGCGCGATCACGCACGGCGAGAAACGGTGCTCGCCGAACACGCGGCCGACCAGGTAGGCACGGCGCTCGCGGTAGAACACGGTTTCCAGCAGTTCGATGGCACGCACCGGGTTCGGCCCCCAGTGCGCCAGGTCGTCCTGCAGGCGCACGGCGATGGCGGCGGCGCAGCGCAGGCGGTGCCGGTACGGCACGTCGAAGCGGTAGTCGGCCAGCACGCGCTCGAAAGCGTCGGCCGGGCGCGCCTCGGAAACGGTGTAGACGTGGCGCGCGACCGGATGGGTGATGGCGTCGGACGGCTCGATGTCGATCGCCATGAACTCGATGGCATCGTCCACGCCGCGAGTGGCGAACAGCCGCCGGGTCAGGGTGTTGTAGAAGGTCTTGTACAGCTCGCCGTCGATCAGCCCTTCGACCAGCGCGGCGAAGGCCGCACGCACCCGCACCCACGACGCGCGATCGGGCGCAGCACCGGCGATGGCCTGCAGGCGCGTCATGCACCCGCCGATGCACAGGTCGTAGAGTTCGATGCGTTCGACCGCATCGACGCGCGCCGCCGCCCAGTCGCGCTGCTCGAAACGCGACCGCGCGCGCGCGGTGATGGCGGCGAAACGCGCGTGGTAGTCCTCGAAACCATCGCGGATGCAGGCGGCGATGGCGTGGGCGGATTCGGTGGCAGGCATCGGCATTGCGGGAGTCGGGGCGCCGGGCTTCACCCTACCGCACCCGGGTGACGCTTGCCGCCCCCGTAGGAGCGACCTCAGTCGCGATGGGACTTTACCAGTGAAGCCCTTTCGCGACTGAAGTCGCTCCTGCGAAAGGGGCGGCGTCCATAAACGAAGAACCCGCATCGCCGGGGCGATGCGGGTTCGGGTCAAACGACAGCGGGGTCGGTCAGAGCGCCGCCAGCGCGGCGTTGAGGGTCGCGCTCGGGCGCATCGCCTTGCTGGTCTTGCCGAGGTCCGGGCGGTAGTAGCCGCCGATGTCCACGGCCTTGCCCTGCACCGCGATCAGTTCCTCGACGATCTTCTGCTCGTTGTCGGCCAGCGCCTTGGCCAGCGGGGCGAACTTCGCCTTCAGCGCGGCGTCCTCGTCCTGCGCGGCCAGGGCCTGGGCCCAATACAGCGCGATGTAGAAGTGGCTGCCGCGGTTGTCGATGGTGCCGAGCTTGCGGCCCGGCGAGCGGTCGTTGTCCAGGAACGTGCCGTTGGCTTCGTCCAGCGCCTTGGCCAGCACCGCGGCGGCGGTGTTGCCGTAGCGCTGGGCAAGGTGTTCCAGCGAGGCGGCCAGGGCCAGGAACTCGCCCAGCGAATCCCAGCGCAGGTAATCCTCTTCGACGAACTGCTGCACGTGCTTGGGCGCCGAGCCGCCGGCGCCGGTCTCGAACAGGCCGCCGCCGGCCATCAGCGGCACGATCGACAGCATCTTGGCGCTGGTGCCCAGCTCCAGGATCGGGAACAGGTCGGTCAGGTAGTCGCGCAGCACGTTGCCGGTTACCGAGATGGTGTCCTGGCCCTTGCGGATGCGCTCCAGCGAGAACTTCGTGGCTTCCACCGGCGACAGGATGCGGATGTCCAGGCCGCTGGTGTCGTGGTCCTTCAGGTAGGTCTCGACCTTGGCGATCACCTGCGCGTCATGCGCGCGGTGGGCATCCAGCCAGAACACGGCCGGCGTGCCGCTCAGGCGCGCGCGGCTGACGGCCAGCTTGACCCAGTCCTGGATCGGCGCGTCCTTGGCCTGGCACATGCGCCAGATGTCGCCGGCTTCCACGGTGTGCTCGAACACCACGTTGCCGGCGTCGTCGCTGACGCGCACGGTGCCGTTGGCCGGGATCTGGAAGGTCTTGTCGTGGCTGCCGTATTCCTCGGCCTTCTGCGCCATCAGGCCGACGTTCGGCACGCTGCCCATGGTGGCCGGGTCGAATGCGCCGTGCGCCTTGCAGTCCTCGATCACCGCCTGGTAGACGCCGGCGTAGCAGCGGTCCGGGATCAGCGCCTTGGTGTCCTGCAGCTTGCCTTCGGCGTTCCACATGCGGCCGGAGTCGCGGATCATCGCCGGCATCGAGGCGTCGACGATCACGTCGCTGGGCACGTGCAGGTTGGTGATGCCCTTGTCGGAATTGACCATCGCCACGGCCGGACGCCTGGCGTACTCGGCGGCGATGTCGGCCTTGATCGCCTCCTGGGTGGCTTCCGGCAGCGACGGCAGGCGCGCGTACAGGTCGCCGATGCCGTTGTTCGGGTCGAAGCCGGCCTGCCTGAGTTCGGCGGCGTACTTGCCCAGCACGTCCTTGTAGAACTCCTCGACCACCACGCCGAACATGATCGGGTCGGAGACCTTCATCATGGTCGCCTTCAGGTGCAGCGAGAACAGCACGCCCTGCGCTCGCGCATCTTCTATCTGCGCGGCGACGAAGGCGGCCAGCGCGCGGCGCGACATCACCGAGGCATCGACGATCTCGCCGGCCTTGACCGCAGTCTTTTCCTTCAGCACGACGTTCTGGCCGTCGTCCTGCACCAGTTCGATCTTCAGGTTGCCGGCGCTGGCCAGCGTGGCCGACTGCTCGCTGCCGTAGAAATCGCCGCCGTCCATGTGCGCGACGTGCGACTTCGAATCGCCGCTCCACGCGCCCATACGGTGCGGGTGCTTGCGCGCGTAGTTCTTGACCGACAGCGGCGCGCGGCGGTCCGAGTTGCCCTCGCGCAGCACCGGGTTCACCGCGCTGCCCTTGACCTTGTCGTAGCGCGCCTTGATGTCGCGCGAGACGTCGTCGGTCGGCGCGTCCGGGTAATTCGGCAGGGCGTAGCCCTGGTCCTGCAGTTCCTTGATCGCCGCCTTGAGCTGCGGCACCGAGGCGCTGATGTTGGGCAGCTTGATGATGTTGGCTTCCGGCTTCGTCGCCAGTTCGCCCAGCTCGGCCAGGTCGTCGCTGATCTTCTGCCCGTCCTGCAGGTAGTCCGGGAACTGCGACAGGATGCGGCCGGAGAGCGAGATGTCACGGGTCTCCACCGCGATGCCGGCGGTGGTGGCATACGCGTCGATGATCGGCAGCAGCGACTGCGTCGCCAGGAACGGGGCTTCGTCGGTGAGCGTGTAGATGATCTTCGGCGTATCGGACATGGGGGATGGTTTCCGTCGGAAGTAAAGGCTGGAAAGTCAGCGCGGCATTGTCGCGCGTCGCGACGGTTCGGGCAAAACGGGCGGGTACGGTTCCGGCCACGGGCCTGTCGCCGCGGTTCATGGCATCTGGTCATGTGGCATGCATCAGCCGGGCAGGCGCACGTCGATGCGCGAAAAAGCGTGGAAACCGCCGGCCCGGTCCGCCGAGGAAGGCAATGCCACGGGCATTGCCGCAGCCGATCCGTACCGCCCCTCCGGCGATCGGCCGGGCGGACGGAAGAACGCACGACAGCCGCAGCAGCGGCTTTCGACATCGCTCTCCGAGAGCCCGCGGTTCCCGCATGGACGGAGGGAACAAAAAAAGGCGCAGTCTCGCGACTGCGCCCATGGCCTGCACCTGCCGGGAGAGAGGGGCGGCAGGTGGATGCCGCTTGCTACTTCACTTCGAACTCCTGGGTGGTGCCGACCGGCTGGCCATCCAGGGTCACGTCCGCGCGGTACTTGCCGGCGGGCCATGCGCTTGCCTTGCTGAACTCGATGTTGGTGGTCTCGGCGCCGCTGGTGTTGAGCGGTGCGGTCTGCTCGCCGGCAACCTGCCCGTCCTGGTAGGTGAGCTTGGCGGCCAGCGTGGCGTTGTTGGCGGCGCCGTCGGTCTTCACCGAGACGATGATCTTGTCCTTGCCGCCGATCATCGCCACAGGCGCCACCGACTTGTCGGCCGCGGCGGTATTGCCGACGGTGATCGAAGTGACGCTGACCGCGGGCGCGGCCGGGGCGGGAGCCGGTGCCGGCTCGGTCATCGGCGCGGGCGCCGGGGTGCTTTCCATCGGCGGTGGCGCGGTTTCTTCCTTCTTGCAACCGGCCAGGGCCAGCGTACCGGCCAGGGCGATCATCAGGGTACTGCTGAGCGAAGTCTTCTTCATGGGATGCTCCGGAATGGGAGGGAATGGGCGGTCCGGCCTGGCGGCCTCAGCCCTGGCGGGGCGGGATCTTCAGGGTCTGCCCGGGATAGATCTTGTCCGGGTCGTCGAGCACGTCGCGGTTGGCTTCGAAGATCCGCTTCCATGCATTGGCATCGCCCAGCAGGTTCTTGGCGATCCTGGAAAGGCTGTCGCCCTTCTGCACGGTGTAGGCCTGCTCGCCAACGATCTGCGCGGTGGAATCCACGCGCGCCGTCACGTCGGAAAAGTCCGCCTTCTGCACGACCTCGGCCGTGCTGTCCACCCTGGACGTCACGTCCGAAAAATCGGCTTTCTTGTCGTTGCTCATCGGGTCGCTCCTCCTCGGCTGGATGCAACGATTGCACCGTGCGCGTTAAGGAACCATCGCGCCGGCGTAAAGCCGGCGTATACCCGGAAAATCGACGGAGGCAGTTACTGGCGGGGATCGCGGAAGGGACGGTGGCCGGCGGCGAAGTCGGCGGTCGAACGGCGCGGGTTGATGTCCAGGCCGCCGCGGCGGGTATAACGCGCCTCCACCTCGAGCGAGCGGCAGCCGCAGTGGCGCAGCAGGTCCAGGAAGATGCGCTCCACGCACTGCTCATGGAATTCGGCGTGGTCGCGGTAGCTGGCCAGGTAGCGCAGCAGGCCGCCGCGGTCGATGCGCGGACCGGCGTAGCGGATGCTCACGCTGGCCCAGTCCGGTTGCCCGGTCACCGGGCAGTTGGATTTGAGCAGGGCCGAAACCAGCGTCTCGGCAGCATCGTCGCTGGCGTCGGCATGCAGGAACCCGGCCTGCGGCGGGCCGTAGTGGTCGATGTCCAGGTCCAGGCCGTCGATGGAATCGCCCTCGGCTTCGGCCACCGGCGGCAGGCCGAACTCGACCGCGACCTCGGCCCCGGCGCAGGCGGACAGGTCGGCGGCGATGCGCGCGCGCACCGCGTCGGCACCGTCGAAGCGCGCCGCATTGAGGGAGTTCAGGTAGAGCTTGAGCGACTTGGACTCGACCAGGTTGGGCGAGGCGGCCGGCACCCACAGCGTGGCGGTGGCCACGCAGGGCTTGCCGCGCGCGTCCAGCCAGCCCAGCTCGTACACGTGCCAGCGGTCCTGGCCGACGAAGGGCTGCGCGGCATCGAGGCCGATCTCGGCGCGCGCGGCGGCGCGCGGAATCGGGAACAGCAGGCCCGGATCGTACTGCGAGGGGTAGGCGACCTCGCGGCCGAGGCTGGAATCGTGGGGGGTGTTCATGCGGCAATTGTAGGAGCTGTTACGTTAGCCGCGCCTGCACCGGAGCCGACCGCCATGATCCGACCTTCCATGACATTGGCCCTGCTGCTGGGCCTGGCCGCCTGCCAGGGACAACCGCCACAGGCGGCGCCCGTGGTCGTGCAGGCCCGCGCCGATGCCGCGAACACGCTGGCGGTGGGGCAGATCCTGGAGGTCGCGCTGGAAGGCAACGCGGGTACGGGCTACCAGTGGCAGGTGGTCGAGCCCGGGCAACCGCAGCTGGCCGCCATCGCGGCGCCCGCGGAGGCCACCACCGCCGCGCCGTCCCGGCCCGGCGGCCCTACGCTGCAGCGCCTGCGTTTCCGTGCCGAGCAGCCCGGGCAGGCACGGCTGCGGCTGGAGTACCGGCGGCCCTGGGAGCGCGACGAACCGGCCGCGCGCAGCGTCGACTACCGGATCGACGTCCGCTGAGGATCAACCACGCGCGCCGTGCAGATAGTCCAGCGACACCTGCAACAGCGCGCGCAGGCCCACATCCAGCGCCTTCTCGTCGAGCAGGAACTTCGGCGAGTGGTTGCTGGGCGCGGTGGCCGGGTCGATGCCCTCGCCCGTCGAGCCGACGAAGAAGAACATCGCCGGCACCTGCTGGGCGTACAGCGAGAAATCCTCCGAACCCATCTGCAGCGGCGGCTCGTAGACGTTGTCCTTGCCGACCACGGCCTGCAGGCTGGGCAGCATGCGCGCGGTCAGCGCCGGATCGTTGACCGTGGCCGGGTTGCCGTCCTTCTCATAGATGTCGGTGGTGGCGGTGGCGCCATGCGCGGCGGCGGTGTGCTCGGCGACATTGCGCAGGTCGGCGAAGATCTGCCGGCGCATGTCCGGGTCGAAGGTGCGGATGGTGCCGACCATCTCCACCGCGTCGGGGATGATGTTGTAGCGGATGCCGCCCTTGATCGCGCCGACCGTCAGCACCGCCGGCTGTTTGGACAGGTTGGCGCGGCGGCTGACGATGGTCTGCGCGGTGCCGATCAGGTCGGCCGCGGCGACGATCGGGTCGATGCCGTTCCACGGCGCCGAGCCATGGGTCTGGCGGCCGTTGACGGTGATGGAGAAGCGGTCGGACGCGGCCATCAACGGACCGCCACGCACCGCGATCTGCCCGGCCTGGACGCTGGAGAACACGTGCAGGCCGAACACCGCCTCCGGCTTGAAATCCTTGAACAGGCCTTCCTTGAGCATCAGGTCGGCGCCGCCCTGCTCCGGCGGCGGCGCGCCCTCCTCGGCTGGCTGGAAGATCAGCATCACTTCGCCCGGCAGCCGCTCGCGCATCGCCACCAGCGCGTCGGCCACGCCGAGCAGGGTCGCGGTGTGGGCGTCGTGGCCGCAGGCGTGCATCACCCCGACCTTCTCGCCGCGGTACTCGGCCGTGGCGGTGGAGGCGAACGGCAGCCCGGTCTGCTCGGTCACCGGCAGCGCGTCCATGTCCGCGCGCAGGGCGATCTTCGGCCCCGGCAGGGCGCCCTTGATGATCGCCACCACGCCGTGCACGGCCACGCCGGTCTTCGGCTGCAGGCCCATCGCGCGCAGGCGCTCGGCGACCCTGGCGGCGGTGCGCTCCTCGCGGTTGGACAGCTCCGGGTGCTGGTGGAAGTCGCGGCGCCACTCCACCACCTGCCGCTGCAGGCGCGCGGCGGCCGCCTCCACTTCCGGGCGCTGGCCGTCGGCGGCCAGGGCGGAGGTGGAGGCCAGGGCGCACGACAGCGCGGTCAACAGAACGGTCTTGCGGATCATCCGGGCTTTCCTCGTCGGCAATCGAGAGGTGAATGTAGGGCAAACGGACGGGGGCGACGAGTGTCAACCGATGCGCGGCGGAACCGTTCACCACCAATACGGGTCTGAGCGCGTGGCCCATCGGTCATGCGCGGCCCGTCGCAGCCCGGCGTTATGCTCTGCGCCGTTGTGCCCGCCTCTTCGCCAATCGGTTCCTCGGGAGTTTTCCGCATGTCGCGTTTCTGGAAGATCGTGCTGCTCGTCATCGCCATCCTGCTCGTGGCGGGAATCGGCTACCGGGTGATGGGAGGCGGCAAGAAGGCCGGCGGCGCGGCGCCAGCCGCGGGCGCGGCCGGCGGCTGGGGTGGCGGCGACAAGGCGCGCGATCCGGTGCCGGTCACCGCGGTGGCCGCCGAACGCAGGAACGTGCCGGTCTACGTCACCGCGCAGGGCACGGTGGCGGCCTACAACACGGTCACGGTCAGCCCGCAGGTCGGCGGCGAGCTGCTGAGCGTGGATTTCAAGGAAGGGCAGGCGGTGAAGAAGGGCGACCTGCTGGCCCGCATCGACCCGCGCACCTTCCAGGCCCAGTACGACCAGGCCATCGCCAGCCAGCGCCAGAACCAGGCCCTGCTGGCCACCGCCCAGTCCAACTACGAACGCTCCAATTCCGAGGCCTACCGCCAGTACGTGGCGCAGACCGACCTGACCACCCTGCGCAACCAGGTCGCCCAGTACCAGGCGGCGGTGGCCGCGGCCCAGGCCACGGCGAACCAGGCCAAGGTGCAACTGGGCTATACCCGCATCGTCTCGCCCATCGACGGCGTGGCCGGCATCCGCGCGGTCGATCCCGGCAACGTGGTCAGTGCCGGCACGGCGATCGTCACCCTCACCCAGCTGCAGCCGATCTACGTGCTGTTCAACCTGCCCGAGCAACAGCTGGACGCGGTGCGCGCGGCGCAGGGCAGCGGCCCGCTGGAAGCGGCGACGCTGGACCGCGCCGGCGGCGCGGTGGTCAACGCCGACGGCAGGCTGCAGGTGGTGGACAACCAGATCAGCGCCACCAGCGGCACCTTCCGCCTGCGCGCCGAATTCCCCAACGCCGACAAGGCGCTGTGGCCGGGCCAGTTCGTCAACGTGCGCATGAAGCTCAACGAGCTGCCCGACGCGGTGGTGGTGCCGGCCGAGGCCGTGCAGCGCAGCAGCACCGGCGATTTCGTCTACCTGATCAAGCCGGACAACACCGTCACCCTGCGCGAGGTGGCGCAGGGCGGCCAGGTCGACGACAGCCACGTGGTCATCAGCAAGGGCCTGCAGCCGGGCGACAAGGTGGTGACCGAGGGCCAGTTCCGGCTCAAGGAAGGCGTCAAGGTCAATCCGCTGCAACCGGGCCAGGCGCCGCCGGCGCCGACCGAGGAACAGCTGAAGGCCGCCAGCCAGAAGCGCGGCGCCGGCCGGGGTGGCCGTGGCCCGCGCTGACGCCCGGTCCCTGCCCGCGGCGCGTGATGGCGCGCGGCGGGCATCCGACACATCCGCACGCGTGAGCGCCGCGCGCGGGACACGCAACGAGCGCGGCAGGAGCATGGGCGGGCGCTGACCGCCCTGCGCCGCGCGCACTCTCACCACAGGAACCGACCGTGGGCTTTTCGACTCTCTTCATCCGCCGCCCCATCGCCACCTCGCTGCTGATGGTCGGGCTGATGCTGCTCGGCATCCTCGGCTACCAGCGCCTGCCGGTTTCGGCCCTGCCGGAGATCGAGGCGCCCAGCCTGGTGGTGACCACGCAGTACCCCGGCGCCAGCGCGCAGACCATGGCCTCGCTGGTGACCACGCCGCTGGAGCGGCAGCTGGGCCAGATCTCCGGCCTGGACCTGATGACCTCCGATTCCTCGGCCGGCCTGTCGACGATCGTGCTGCAGTTCTCGATGGAGCGCGACATCGACACCGCCGCGCAGGACGTGCAGGCGGCGATCCGCCAGGCCACCCTGCCCGGCTCGCTGCCCTACCAGCCGGTCTACAACCGGGTGAACCCGGCCGACGCGCCGATCCTGACCCTCAAGCTGGCCTCGGATACGCGCCCGCTGCGCGAGGTCAACGACCTGGCCGACTCGGTGCTGGCGCAGCGCCTGTCGCAGGTGGACGGCGTCGGCCTGGTGTCGATCGCCGGCAACGTGCGCCCGGCCGTGCGCATCCAGGCCAACCCGGCGCAGCTGGCCAACATGGGCATGACCCTGGAAGACCTGCGCAGCGCGCTGACCCAGGCCAACGTCAACGCGCCCAAGGGCTCGCTCAACGGCAAGACCCAGAGCTACACGCTGTCCACCAACGACCAGCTCAGCGACGCGGCGGACTACAACGACATCATCGTGCGCTACCGCAACGGCGCGCCGGTGCGGCTGCGCGACGTGGCCAGCGTGGTCGACGGCGTGGAGAACGACCAGATCGCCGCCTGGGCCGACGGCAAGCCGGCGGTGCTGCTGGAAGTGCGGCGCCAGCCCGGCGCCAACATCGTCAAGACCGTGCAGAACATCCGCCAGATCCTGCCCGGCCTGCAGAACATGCTGCCGGCGGACGTGAAGCTGGACGTGTTCTCCGACCGCACCGTCACCATCCGCGCCTCGGTGCACGACGTGCAGTTCACCCTCGTCCTCACCATCTGCCTGGTGGTGGCGGTGATCTTCGTATTCCTGCGCCGGCTGTGGGCCACAGTGATCCCGTCGGTGGCGGTGCCGCTGTCGCTGCTGGGCACCTTCGGCGTGATGGCCTTCGCCGGCATGTCGCTGGACAACCTGTCGCTGATGGCGCTGACCGTGGCCACCGGCTTCGTGGTGGACGATGCGATTGTGATGATCGAGAACATCGTGCGCTACATCGAGCAGGGCAAGGAGGGCCAGGACGCGGCCGAGACCGGCGCGAAGGAGATCGGTTTTACCGTCCTGTCGCTGACCGTGTCGCTGATCGCGGTGTTCCTGCCGCTGATCCTGATGCCGGGCGTGACCGGCCGTCTGTTCCACGAGTTCGCCTGGGTGCTGTCGATCGCGGTGGCGATCTCGATGCTGATCTCGCTGACGCTCACCCCGATGATGTGCGCCTACCTGCTCAAGCCCGACGCGCTGCCCGAGGGCGACGACGCCCACGAGCGCGCCGCCGCGCAGGGCAGGGTGACGGCGTGGTCGAGGCTGGTACACCTGTACGAATCCAGCCTGGACTGGGTGCTGCGCCACCAGCGCATGACCCTGGGCATCGCGCTGGGCTCGGTGGCGCTGACCGTGCTGCTGTACATCGCCATCCCCAAGGGCCTGCTGCCCGACCAGGACACCGGCATGGTCAGCGGCGTGGTCATCGCCGACCAGAACGTGGCCTTCGAGCAGATGCAGCAGCGCACCCGGGCCGTGGCCGAGGCGCTGCGCCAGGACGAGGCGGTGACCGGCGTTGCCGCCTACATCGGCGCCGGCTCGATGAACCCCACGCTCAACCAGGGCCAGCTCAACATCGTGCTCAAGGACCGTGGCGAGCGCGGCAGCCTGGAGGTGATCCTGCCGCGGATGCAGGCCGCCGCCGCGCACATCCCCGGCGTGGCGCTGTACCTCAAGCCGGTGCAGGACGTGACCCTGGACACGCGCGTGGCCGCCACCGCCTACCAGTTCTCGCTGTCGGACATGGACAGCCGGGAGCTGGCCGAACAGGCCGCGCGCGTCACCGACGCGCTGCGCCGCCTGCCGGAACTGGCCGACGTGGACAACAACCTGGCCGACCACGGCCGCGCCCTGCACGTGGAAGTGGACCGCGACAAGGCCAGCCGCTACGGCGTGCCGATGCAGACCATCGACGACACACTGTACGACGCCTACGGCCAGCGCCAGATCTCCACCATCTTCACCCAGCTCAACCAGTACCGCGTGGTGCTGGAAGTGGCGCCGGAGTTCCGCACCTCCGACGCGCTGATGAACCAGCTGGCGATCGGCAGCAACGGCAGCGGCGCGCTGACCGGCAGCAACGCCACCACGCTGGGCCAGGTCAGTTCCAGCAACTCCTCCACCGCCACCGGCATCGGCAACAGCAACACCGGCATCGCGCTGGGCGCCGGCGGCACCATCCCGCTGTCGGCCATCGCCACCGCCACGCCCGGCACCGCGCCGCTGATCGTCAGCCACCAGCAGCAGCTGCCGTCGGCGACGATCTCCTTCAACCTGGCGCCGGGCTATTCGCTGTCCGAGGGCGTGGCGGCGATCAACAAGGCCGTGGCGGAGCTGCAGCTGCCGCAGCAGATGCAGGCGCAGTTCGTCGGCACCGCCGCCGAGTTCTCCAGCAGCCAGACCGACGTGGTGATGCTGCTTCTGGCCGCCATCGCGGTGATCTACATCGTGCTGGGCGTGCTCTACGAGAGCTGGATCCACCCGCTGACCATCATCTCCACCCTGCCCCCGGCCGGCGTCGGCGCGCTGCTGGCGCTGTACCTGTGCGGCATGAGCCTGTCGGTGGACGGCATCGTCGGCATCGTACTGCTGATCGGCATCGTCAAGAAGAACGCGATCATGATGATCGACTTCGCGCTGGACGCGCAGCGCGCCGGCATGAACGCCTTCGACGCGATCCGCCGCGCCTGCCTGCTGCGCTTCCGCCCGATCATGATGACCACCGCCGCGGCCATGCTCGGCGCGCTGCCGCTGGCGCTGGGGACCGGCATCGGCTCGGAGCTGCGCCGCCCGCTGGGCGTGGCCATCGTCGGCGGCCTGCTGTTGTCGCAGCTGGTCACGCTGTACACCACGCCGGTGATCTACCTGTACTTCGAGCGGTTGTCGAACTGGATGGCAATACGCAGGGCAGCGAGGGCACAGGCATGAAGGGGGCGATGTGCGGGACCCGGGACCCGGGACCGGGGACCCGTGAAAACAGAAGCATCGGTTCACCGCGTGCATGCCTGGGTGAAGTGCCGCTGCTGCTCTCGCTCCCGCTTTCCCCGGGTCCCCGGTCCCGGGTCCCCGGTCCCGGCTTCACCCGTCTCCGGTCCCCGGTCCCGGAGGCTTCATGAACATCTCCGCGCCCTTCATCAAGCGCCCGATCGGCATCACCCTGCTGGCCATCGGCCTGTTCTTCGCCGGCCTGCTCTGCTACCTGCGGCTGGGCGTGGCGGCGCTGCCGAACCTGTCGATCCCGGTGATCTTCGTGCAGGCCAGCAACATCGGCGCCGACGCCGACACCATGGCCGCCACCGTCACCGCGCCGCTGGAACGCCACCTCGGCCAGGTGCCGGGCATCAGCACCATGCGCTCGAGCAGCAGCGACGGCCGCAGCATGGTGTTCCTGATGTTCGACACCAGCCGCGACATCGACGCCGCCGCGCAGGACGTGCAGGCGGCGATCAACGCCGCCATGGCCGACCTGCCGGCCGGCATCAACACGCCGACCTACCAGAAGGCCAATCCCAACGACGACCCGGTGATCGCGCTGTCGCTGACCTCGGAAACGCAGTCCGTCGCCGAGCTCTACAACCTGGCCGATTCGCTGCTGGCGCAGCGCCTGCGCCAGCTGCCCGGCGTGTCGCAGGTGGACATCGCCGGCGCCTCCACCCCGGCGGTGCGCGTGGACCTCAACCTGCGCGCGATGAACGCGCTGGGGCTGAGCCCGGACGACCTGCGCAACGCCATGCGCGCGGCCAACGTGGCCTCGCCACTGGGCTTCCTCAGCGACGGCAGCAGCCAGACCGCCATCGTGCTCAACGACCAGGTGCGCAAGGCCGCCGACTTCGCCAACGTCGCCATCGCCACCCACGACGGCGCGGTGGTGCGGCTGAAGGACATCGCCACCGTCTACGACGGCCAGCAGGACGCGTTCCAGGCGGCGTGGTTCAACGGCAGGCGCGGCGTGCTGATGTACGTCTACCTGCGCAGCGGCGCCAACCTGGTGGCGACCGTGGACAGGGTGAAGTCGGAGATGCCGGCGCTGTCCGGTTACCTCGACGCCGGCACCACGCTCACGCCCTACTTCGACCGTACGCCGACCATCCGCGCCTCGCTGGCCGAAGTGCAGATCACGCTGATGATCAGTCTGGCGATGGTGATACTGACCATGGCCCTGTTCCTGCGCCGGCTGGCGCCGACGCTGATCGCCGCGGTGACCGTGCCGCTGTCGCTGGCCGGCGCGGCGGTGGTGATGATGGTGCTGGGCTTCACCCTCAACAACCTGACGCTGCTGGCGCTGGTGATCGCGATTGGTTTTGTCGTCGACGATGCCATCGTGGTGATCGAGAACATCATGCGCCACCTGGACGACGGCATGCCGCGCATGCAGGCGGCGATGGCCGGCGCGCGCGAGATCGGCTTCACCATCGTCTCCATCACCGCCTCGCTGGTGGCGGTGTTCCTGCCGATCATCTTCGCCCAGGGCATGATCGGCGCGTTCTTCCGCGAGTTCACCCTGACCCTGGTGGCGGCGATCATGGTCTCGGCGGTGGTGTCGCTGACCCTGACCCCGGCGCTGTGCGCGCGCTTCCTGCAGCCGCACGAGGCGCACGTGCGCGAATCGCGCATGCACCGCCTGCTCGACAAGGCGCACGGCGGCATGCTGAAGGTCTACACGGTCGCGCTGGATTTCTCGCTGCGCCACGCGCTGCTGCTGGCGCTGACCCCGCTGCTGCTGATCGTGGCCACGTTCTACCTCGCCGGCGCGGTCGGCAAGGGCAACTTCCCCGAGCAGGACACCGGCCTGATCTGGGGCCGCGCCAGTTCCAGCGCCACCGTGTCCTTCAACGAGATGAGCGCGCGCCAGCGGCGCCTGAGCGACATGTTCCTGGCCGACCCGGCGGTGAAGATGGTCGGCGCGCGGCTGGGTTCCAGCCGCCAGGGCAGCAGCGCGCAGTTCAACATCGAACTGAAGACCATGGCCGAGGGCCGGCGCGAGGCCACCAGCCTGGTGGTCGCGCGGCTGAGCGCCAAGGCCGCGCAGTTCCCCGACCTGGACGTGCGCCTGCGCGCCATCCAGGACCTGCCGTCCGACGGCGGCGGCGGTGGCGGACAGGGCGCGCAGAACCGCGTCACCCTGCAGGGCAACGACGCCGCGCAGCTGGCCGAATGGCTGCCGAAGCTGGTGGAAGCGCTGAGGCAGAACCCGAAGCTGCGCGACGTCGGTTCGGACGTGGACAAGGGCGGGCTGATGCAGAAGATCGTCATCGACCGCGAGAAGGCCTCGCGCCTGGGCGTGGGCATCGGCGCCATCGACGGCGCGCTGTACGGCGCCTTCGGCCAGCGCCAGATCTCCACCATCTACGCCGACCTCAACCAGTACGGCGTGGTGGTCAACGCACTGCCGGAACAGACCGGCAGCCCGGCCGCGATCAACGACGTGTACGTGCGCTCCAGCAGCGGGCAGATGATCCCGCTGACCGCCTTCGCCCACCAGGAACCGGGCCTGGCGCCGTCGCAGGTGACCCACCAGAACCAGTACACGGTGATGGACCTGAGCTACAACCTGGCGCCCGGCGTGAGCAGCGGCGAGGGCGACGCCATCGTCAAGGCCGCCATCGACGGCCTGCGCATGCCCGGCGACATCCGCCAGGCCGAGCCAGGCGGCTTCCGCCAGGCGCTGGACCCCACCGCGATGCTGATGCTGATCATCGCCGCCATCGCCACGGTCTACATCGTGCTGGGCATGCTGTACGAGAACCTGGTGCACCCGGTGACGATCCTGTCCACCCTGCCCGCCGCCGGCATGGGCGCGCTGCTGGCGCTGTGGGTGACCAGTACCGACCTGTCGGTGATCTCGACCATCGCCCTGGTGCTGCTGATCGGCATCGTCAAGAAGAACGCGATCATGATGATCGACTTCGCCCTGGTGGCGCAGCGCGAGCACGGCAAGTCGCCGGCCGAGGCGGTGCGCGAGGCCAGCATCGTGCGCTTCCGTCCGATCATGATGACCACCATGGTGGCGATCCTGGCGGCGCTGCCGCTGGCCATCGGCCTGGGCGAAGGCTCGGAACTGCGCCGCCCGCTCGGCATCGCGATGATCGGCGGCCTGCTGATCTCGCAGAGCCTGACCCTGCTCAGCACCCCGGCGCTGTACGTGATCTTCTCCTGCCTGCAGCAGCACTGGCGCGGCTGGCGCGCGCGGCGCAGGGAACGCAAAAGGCAGCGGCGGATCGCACGGGCCTGATCGTCTCCTGCACTGGCAACGTCCCGCTCAAACGTAGCCGCGTAAGCTTCTGCCGTGCACTACACGGCATCACGCCCCCCATCGCGGCGCGTTGCCGTTGCCGTTGCCGTTGCTTCTAGCTTTTGACTTCCGGGCCCCCTTCCGCAGCGACGGAGCCGACGGACAAGACCCCGCAGGGGCGACGTGCATGGGTTCGGCGGGAAAAGGCGAAGCACTGCTTCGCCCCGCCGGACGGGCAGGCGCCGTGCGGCGACTGCCCCGGACTCGACCGCGAAGCGGGCGAGCACGTCGTTTTTCGACGAGACAGGGATGTCTCGTCGAAAAATCCCGGCGGCGGAGTGGACCCGGAGTGCCGCAGGCAAGGAGGGCGCGGAGGCAGGGGCGTGTTGACCAGCCATTCGGCTGTTTAGAAGCGCCTCTCTTGGTTACTTCTCTTTGCACGAGCAAAGAGAAGTAACTCGCTCCTGCGAAGCACGGGCGAAAGCTCTGCTTTCAAGCTTTCGTCTTCACGATCATGCATTGGCCGTTGCTTTGGGCTTTGGGCTTTGGCTTTGCGATCTTGGCCCTCGTTTCTCTGGCGTACTTCCTGGAGAAACAAATACAAATGCTGGAGCAGTATCAAAGGCTTTCGCTCCCCTTCGGGGCGCGAGCTACTTCTCTTTTCTCATACAAAGAGAAATAGCAAAGAGAGACACTCTTCAACAGCCGAATGACTGGTCAACACGGGCCGAGCCGCGATCCGTCGGGCTGCGCCCGCAGGTCCCCTGTGCTCCTCGCGTGCCAGGGGGGCGGCGCGTTACTCGCTTCGCCCAGACACGTGCGCCTCTTCGCCCCCTGTCCCGCTGCGGTGTCCGGCTCGCTCTACGGCCGGAGAAATCAGAAGCAAGGCCAGAACAGGAGCAGGATCACGAGCAACAGCAAAATTTCCGCATGATCGCGCTGGCCGCCAGCCGACAAGCAAGCCGGGCCATCCACCTCCCGGCGCAGCTCGATCCAGCCGCCCCTCACCATGGCCTTGCCGCCACCTCTTCGGCTAGCATCCGGTACAGGACCACAGGGGCAGTCAGGATGACCGGACCGTGATAGAGCTGCGCAACGTACACCGCCACTACGCCATGAGCGGACAGACCGTGCGGGCGCTGGCCGACGTAAGCCTCAGGATCGACGCGGGCGAGTTCGTCGCCATCACCGGCCAGTCCGGCTCGGGCAAGTCCAGCCTGCTCAACATCCTCGGCTGCCTCGACCACCCGACCAGCGGCCACTACCTGATCGAGGAACGCGACGTCGCCACGCTCGACGACGAGGCCAGCAGCGACATCCGCAACCGCCGCATCGGCTTCGTTTTCCAGAGCTTCCACCTGCTGCCGCGGCTGACCGTGCGCGAGAACGTGCTGCTGCCGCTGCGCTTCCATCGCCAGCCGCCGGCCGAAGCGCACGAACGCGCCGACGCCCTGCTCGAACGGGTCGGCCTGGCCGATCGCCGCCACCACCGTCCCAACGAGCTTTCCGGCGGACAGATGCAGCGCGCCGCCATCGCCCGCGCCCTGCTGCTGCGCCCGGCCCTGCTGCTGGCCGACGAGCCCACCGGCAATCTCGATTCGCGCAGCGCGGCCGACGTGCTGGCGCTGATCGACGAGGTGCACCGCGACGGCCAGACGGTGGTGCTGGTGACCCACGACAACGACATCGCCGCACGCGCGCCACGCCGCGTGCGGCTGCACGACGGCAGGATCGAGCATGACTCGGCGCTGCACTGAGCGGGTGCTGGCGGTCGCACTGTGCCTGGCCACCGCCATGCCCGCAGCCGCGCGGGTGGTGCTGACCGGCGAGGTGCGCTCGGTCGACGGCCAGGTCATCCTCACGCCGCAGTCGAACAGCTCGCCGGTGGTGATCCGCTATTTCGTCCCGGAAGGCGAACCGGTGAAGAAAGGCGAGGTCGTCCTGCGCATCGATCCCGGCCAGTCGGCGGCGATGATTCCCGACCTGGAGGCGCAGATCGAGCAGCTGAGCGCCAAGGGCAACAAGGAGATCGCCGAGCTGGAGGTCAAGACGGTCGATGCCGAACTGGCCCTGGTCGACGCCCAGGCCAAGCTCGCCGCGGCGAAGATCGACGCGAAGATCCCCAAGGGGCTGGTCTCCGACCTCGACCACGACCGCTACCAGGGCGAGCTGGACAGCACCACGCGCGAAGTGGAACTGCAGCTGCGCCTGCTGGCCGAAGCGCGCGAGGCGGTACGCCGGCGCCGCGCGGACAACGGGCTGGAGATCCGCAAGCTGGAAGTCCAGCGCGACTACCATGCCGCGCTGGTGCGCACCGCCGAAGTCCGCGCCGACCGCGACGGCATCGTCGTGCACGGTTTCAACAACAACTGGATCGGCGGCCGCATCGACGAGGGTTCCTCGACGATGCCCGGCAGCCGCGCCGGCGAAGTGGTCGCCACGAGCAGCCGGTTCGCGGTCCGCGCCTGGGCGTTGCAGCCCGACCGCCAGGCGCTGCGGATCGGCCAGGCGGTTCACCTGGGATTCGACGCCGTGCCCGGCACCCGCGTGGCGGGGCGCATCACCGCCATCGGCGGCGCGCCCGAGCGCCGGCCCGAGTGGGGCGATGGGCTCTATTTCCTGGTCGACATCGCATTCGATCCGGGCAGCTTGCCGCTGCTGCCGGGCATGAGCGTGCGGGTGATCGCCGATGCGCCCGCCGCCGGGGAGGGAACGCCGCGATGAAGCACCCGTACGCACGCCTGTGCCTGCCTGCCCTGCTCGCCGCGGCGCTGACGGCCCCGGCCGCCGGCGGCGGTACGCTGCGCATCGATGGCGAGGTCTATGCCCAGCGCGCGGCGCAGCTGATGTCGCCCTCGGTGGACCGCATGTGGCAGTTCAAGGTCACCCAGCTCGCGCCCGATGGCTCACCGGTCAGCAAGGACCAGCCGGTGCTGGCCTTCGACAACAGCCAGCTGCTGCGCGATCTCGGCGAGAAGCAGAGCAAACTCCAGGAGAAGCAGCGCGAGCGCGAGAAACTGCTGCTCGACCTGGCCGAGCGCGAACGCACCGAGCGGCTTTCCACCGCCGAGGCCCGCGCCGCGCTGGAGAAGGCGCAGCGCAAGACCGGGCAGCCGCGCGAGCTGATCGCCGCCATGCAGTACGACAAACTCGTCGAGGAACGGCGCCGGGCCGAGCAGCGCATGGCGCTGGTACAGCAGCGCGAACGGCTGTCGGCCGAGCAGCGCCGGCAGGAACGGCGCCTGGTGGATTCCGAGCTCGCGCAGCTGCAGGCCGATGTCGCGCGCCTGCAGGCCTCGGTGGCGCGGATGACGATCACCGCGCCGCGCGACGGCGTGATGGTGCACAAGAGCAGCTGGAACGGCGAGAAGTTCGACGTCGGCTCGCAGGTGTGGCTGGGCCAGACCGTGGCCGAGATTCCGGACGCGGCCGCGCTGGCCGTGCGCGCCCAGCTGCCCGAACGCGACCTGCTGCGCGTGGCGGTGGGCACCTCGGCGCGGATCGTGGTCGAAGGCGGTGGCGGCAGTACGCACCACGGCCGGATCGCCAGCATGGGGCGCGCGGTGCGCAGCAAGTCGCAGGTACAGCCGATTCCGGTGGTCGACATCGTGATCGAGTTCGATGGCGCCGCCGCGCGGCTGCGCCCCGGGCAGGCCGTACGCGTGGAGCTGGCGGCGTCGCCGGCGGCGAAGGGCGGTGGCGCATGACGCCGCGACTGTCCCTGCTGCTGCCTCTGGCGCTGCTGCTGGCCGGCTGCGCCGCCGACACCGTGCCGCCAGCATCGGAAATCGTATCGGCCGGCGAGCTGCTGCTCAGCGTCGATGGCGAAGGCGAGCTGCGTTCCAGCAAGCCGATGCCGCTGAACGTGCCGGGCCGCAACTGGGCCTCGCGCCAGGTCGAATGGATGCTGCCGGAAGGCAGCGCGGTGAAGAAGGGCGACCTGCTTGCCCGCTTCACCGCCCGCGACGGCAAGCAGCAGCTCGACCAGGCCATGCTCGACCTGCAGCGCAATGCGCTGGCGCGCCTGTCCAAGGAGGGCGACCTGGAAGCCACGCAGGGCCGGGTCTCGGTGGACCTGGCGCAGGTCGCGGTCCAGCTCGGCATCGCCCAGCGCTACGCCGGCGCGGATTTCTCGGCGCTGGCGCGCAACGACGTGCTCGACGCGATCGAGGACAGCCGCTATCTCGGCGAGAAGCAGGACACGCTGCAATGGCGCCGCGCGCAGGCCGGCACCCGCGGCGGCGCCGAACTGGCGGTGCTCGACGCGCAGCGCGCCACCTTCGACCTTACCGCCAAGGATCGCCAGGCCGACCTGGACGCACTGGAACTGCGCGCGCCCAACGACGGCGTGCTGCTGCTGACGCCCAGCTGGTCCGGCGACAAGCCGGCCGTCGGTGCGGCGATGTATGCCGGCACCGAGTTCGGCAGTCTTCCCGACACTTCGGCGATGGAGGTGCAGGTCGACCTCCCGCAGATCGAGGCGCAGGGCGTGGCCACCGGCAACAGCATCGAGCTGCATCCGCTCGGCCGCCCCGACCAGCGCTTCACCAGCCAGCTGTCCTGGGTCGCCAGCGCGGCCAAGACGCTGGGACGCGAGAGCCCGGTGAAGTACCTGTCGGTACGGGCGCCGGTACCTGCGGACGTGATCGCCCGGCATGGCTTCGTTCCCGGGCAGCGCTTCGTGGCGAAGATCGTGCTGGCGCGCGAGGCCGACGCCATCGGCGTGGCCAACGTCGCCATCGAGCAGCAGGACGGCAAGCACTGGGTACGGGTACGCGAAGGCCGCGACTTCGTGCGCCGCGAGATCGAACTGGGCGTGCGCGGCAGCGCGCGGTCGCGGGTGCTCAAGGGCCTTGAGCCCGGCGACGAAGTGCTGCTGTCGGCCGGTGGCCCGGCGCAGCCGGCCGATGGACCGCCCGACAAGGCGACGGACGAAACGATCGACAAGGACGCAGGATGAGGGCACGGCTTCCGCAACTGCCGCAGGTCTGGCGCGAGGCGGTCGAGGAACTCTGGCGGCGGCGCCTGCGCACCCTGCTGACCCTGCTGGGGCTGATCTTCGGCGTCGGCGCGATCGTCGCCATGCAGGCGGTCGGCGAAGGCAGCCGGCGCGAGGCGCTGAAACTGGTCGAGGGACTCGGCCTGCGCAACCTGATCGCCGAGGCGCGGCCGCAGGACGACGCGACCCTGCGCGAGAACCGCGCCCGCAGCTTGGGCCTCACCCTCTCCGACGCGCAGGCCGCGCTGCAGGTGGTGCCCGGCGCCGACAGGTTCGCCGCCGAGAAGCGCATCCGTACCTACTCTGTGTTCAGCGACCACGCGGGCAGCGATGCACAGGCCAGCGGCGTGAGTCCTGACTGGTTCGAACTGTCCTCGTTGCAGCTGGCGCGGGGACGCGCATTGAACGCGCAGGACGACGCCGCGCTGGCATCGGTGGCTGTGCTCGGCCACCAGGCGGCCGCCAGCCTGTTCCCCGGCCGCGATCCGGTCGGGCAGCTGCTAAAGGTCAACCACGTCTGGCTGGAAGTGGTCGGCGTGCTTGCCGACCGCGACCTGGGCAAACGCGATTTCGAGGGCGTGCAGCTGGGCTCGGAGAGCAACCGCGTGTTCGTGCCGCTGGCCAGCGCCCAGGCGCGCTTCCGTTTCCAGCCGCGCGAGGACCCCATCGACCGGTTCCTGCTGCGCCTGGACACGCCCGACAAACTGGCCGCCGGCGCCGGCGTGCTGTCGGCGGTGCTCGACCAGCGCCATGCCGGCGTCGCCGACTACCAGCTGGTGGTGCCGCAGCAGTTGTTCCAGCAGCACCAGAAGACGCAGCGCATCTTCCAGGTAGTGATGGGCGCCATCGCCGGCGTCAGCCTGCTGGTCGGCGGCATCGGCATCATGAACATCATGCTCGCCAACGTGCTGGAACGGCGGCGCGAGATCGGCCTGCTGCGCGCCCTGGGCGCACGCCGCAACGACGTGGTCGCGCAGTTCCTGCGCGAGGCCAGCGTGATCTGCATCGCCGGCGCGCTGCTGGGCCTGCTGTTCGGCGCGGCGCTGGCCTACCTGATCGCCGCTTTCGCCGGCTGGCAGGTGGCATGGGCGCCGCTGCCGGTGCTGCTCTCGGCCGGGTTCTGCGCGCTGGTCGGCCTGGCCTTCGGCGTCTATCCCGCGCGCCAGGCGGCGCAGCTGGATCCGATCGCGGCGTTGCGGCAGGAATGAGTACAGCCAGCCTCACGGCTGGTCGCGTGTGGCGGCAGTACGACACGCGCGCCGACCGTTGCCGTGATTGTGTCGCGGCTCCTCGCTTTTGACTTCCGGGTCCCCTTCCGAAGCGACGGAGGGGGGCCGGTCCCGGAAGCGCAACAGCCAGAACAACAGCAGGAGCCAGCGGGACCAGCCCCGCTGCTACGCGTTGCGGGCGCCGGGTTCGCCCGGCACGGGGATCAGGCCGCCAGCCGCGCCAGCGACTTCGCCTGCAGGCGTTCGTAGATCGCGAACTCGTCCGCCACCGTCGCGCCCAGCGCCTGCTCGAACGCCTCGCGGTTGGCGCGGGCCGCGTAGGCGCGCTGCTCCTCGCCGCCCAGGTTGGACTGGAAGATGCCCGCCGCGCTGACCGGCAGGAAATCCTCGTAGACGATCGGTTCGGCGGTGGCCAGCCCACGCTCGATCAGCACCTCGGCCGGCAGCGTGCGTTCGGCGGCCGATGCGGCGCGGCCGGCGTCGGTCAGCGCGTAGCGGTAATAGCCCAGGCCTTCGCGGCGCAGGGTGGCGTGGTCGTCGGGGAAGCCGGCGAACGCGGCCTGCAGGCGCTGCGCGTAGTCGCCGCCGGTGCTGCCGGCACCGCCGTTGTCGCGCGCCTGCGCCAGCAGCGCGTCGTACAGCGCGCGGCCCTTCGGGGTCAGCGCCAGGCCGCGCTGCTCGATCTCGCCGAAGCGCGCGGTGTGGGTGCCGGCGGCGTTGTCCTCGCCCGACGGGAAATGCACCAGTTCCTCCAGCGCCTTGAAGCTGGTCTGGCGCAGCAGGATCGGGCAGTCGCGGCGCGGCGGGCCTTCGATCACCGCCTTGGCGGCCAAGCCGCGCGCGTGCATCGCCGCCTGCGCGGCATCGATGTCCAGCGTGCGCGGGGTCAGGTGGTTGATGTGCGGACCGCGGAAGCTGACCACGTCGGCCACCAGCCGGTGCGCGGCGTGCAGCGCGTGGTAGGTCTCCAGCGACACCGTGGCTTCGTTGTGCCAGCGGAAGGTCTCCAGCGCCTCGACCACGAAGCGCCATGCGTCCTCGTCGGACAGGCCGCCGTCGCGTTCGCACTGCTCGATCAGCTGCAGCACGCCCGGGGTGAAGATGCAGCGGCGCGACAAGATGTCCGCGGCCTGCGCGCGCAGCGCCTCGTCCTCGATCAGCTCCAGCCGCAGCAGCGAGGTGAACACGCGGAACGGGTTGCGGTTGAGCGCCTCGCCGTCGACCGGGCGGAACGCGGTGGAGTGCACCGGCACGCCGGCCACCGACAGGTCGTAATAGCCCACCGGCTGCATGCCCATCACCGCGAACAGGCGCCGCAGCGTGCACAGTTCCTGCGCGGTGCCGACGCGGATCGCGCCGTGGCGCTCCACGTCCAGGCGTTCGCGCTCGCCGCTGCGCTGCATCTGCGCGGCCAGTTCCGGCTGCGCGGCCAGCACGCCGGCATTGACCTCGCCGACCAGCTCCACGAGGGTGCCGTACAGCGGCACTTCGGTGCGGTACATGTGCGACATCGCCTGCGAGAACAGGCTGCGGATGTGGTCGGTGGAGACGAAACGGTCGGCGGTCATGGCGGGGGGCGCACGGCGTGGCGGGGGAAGCGGCCATTTTCGCCCGGATGACGGCCCGGGTCATCCGTCTATCCCCCGAAAACCCGTAGGAGCGGCTTCAGCCGCGACCGCAACGCACACGGGCAAGGCCATTCGCGGCTGAAGCCGCTCCTACGGGTGACCGCGGGCCGCGTCGCGCTGGGCGCGATCGCCCAGCTGGCGCCGCAGCAGCGCGTCCAGCGGGACCGGTCGGTCCCAATGGTCGTAGCTGGCGACGAGCGCGTGGCGCACGGCGCGCCAGTGCAGGTTGTCCGGCGCCACCGGCAGGGTTTCGACCACGGCTTTCCAGCCTTCGTCCGGGTGCCGGCTGCGGGCCTGCACCGGCTCGCGGCAGCTGGCGCCGATGACCTTGCCCCAGAAGCACGCGAACCAGACGTCGCCGGCCGCCCAGCCGTGCTGCCGCATCAGCGCCTCGACGTAACCGCGCCGCGCGCCGCCGTAGCGCACCACTTCGTCAACGAAGGCATCGGGGTAGCGCGCGGCATACAGATTGACGTCGGCCAACTGCCGGTCGAGCCAGGCGTCGCCGGTGCGCGGTTCATAGGGGGCAGCGGCCGGTGGCGCAGACGTCGCCTGTGCCGAAGCCGCACCGGGAACGACCAGGAGCAGGAACGAGTGGAGAGGAACGAGGAACGAGAGAAAGCAGCAACGCAGCCGCTTCGCTCTTGCCTTTGCCTCCGCCTTTACTCGTTTCTCGTTCCTGTTCACTCGTTTCCCGCCTCGATGGCCGCCACCGCCTCCGGCCACTGCCAGGCGGTATCGGCCAGGCGCAGGCGCGGTTCGTCGCTGGAAACCCCATGCTCGGCTTCATGCGCCCAGGTCACCGCATACGGCGTGTGCACGCCCCAGCCGCCGAGCGCCAGCACCGGCTCGATGTCCGAGCGCAGCGAGTTGCCGATCATCACGAAGCGCTCGGCCGGCAGGTCGAATTCGGCCAGTACCCGCGCATAGGTGGCCGGGTCCTTCTCCGAGACGATCTCAATGCGCGGGAACAGGTCGCGCAGGCCGGAGCGCTCGATCTTCTGCTCTTGGTGGAACAGGTCGCCCTTGGTGATCAGCACCACCGGCCAGCGCGCGGCGATGGCGGTCACCGCCTCGCGCACGCCGTCGATCACCTCGACCGGATGCTGCAGGGTGCGGCGGCCGATCTCGACGATCTGGCGCAGGTGCGCGGCGGAGATGCGCTCGCCGGTAAGTTCGATGGCGGCCTCGATCATCGACAGGGTCATGCCCTTGGCGCCGTAGCCGAACACCTCGAGGTTGCGCCGCTCCACCTTGAGCAGGTGCTGCGCGGTGCCGGCGTCGTGCAGGTCGATGTAATGGCCGAGCACGGCTTCGAAATCCTGCTCGGCCTGGCGGTAGTAGTCCTCGCTCTTCCAGAGCGTGTCGTCGCCGTCGAAGCCGACCAGGCCGATGGCCGCTGGAATGGAGGGGGAATCTGCGGATACGGGGGATGCGGAAGTCATGCGCCACAGGATAGCAACCGGCCCCCGCCGCCGCGCGCGGCCTTCGCGCCGCGCCAGGTGGCCCCCTCGCGCCGGCCCCCGGATACGACGGAAGCGGCCAGAGGCCGCTCCCGTCGGTTCTGCCGGAGGCCGGAGGTTATTTCTGCTGCGAGGCGGCGTAGGTGCGGTACTCGTCCGGCGTCAGTTTGCCGTCCTTGTCGGCGTCGGCGGCGTCGAAGACCTGGGCCAGGCCGGCATGGGCCTGCGCCTCGGTGCGGTTGATGCTGCCGTCGCCGTCGGCATCCAGGCTGGCCCACGACTGGCCTTCGCCATTGGCCGATGCCGCGGCGTCGGCGGCCGTGCCCTGCTGCGCCTGGGTGGCATCCTGCGCGGCCCGCTCCTGCGCCTGGCGCTCCTGCTGCGCCTGCGGGTCCTGGGCCATGGCCGGCATCGCCAGCGCGGCACCGACGGCGGCGACGAGGGCGAACAACGGGTTGCGGTTGCGAACGGTCATCGGGTGTTCTCCTGCGGTGTTGGGAAAGCGCGGTGGATCCGCACGGCCCCACCCTCGCAACCCCGCGCTGAATCGCATGCCCCCCATGGATCGACGGCAGACACGGCCTTAACCACCGCCGCCCGCCGATCCGCTACCGCCCTGGTTAGCGCCGCGTGAGCCGCAGGTAAGCCGCGCATTCGGGCGTTCCATCCGCGGCACCACGTGCGGCCGCGGGCGCGCTCAGTCGACGCCGTTGTCGTCGATCGCCGCGCTGTGCGAACTGAACGCCCGCCATCCCAGCCCGACGCCGACCAGGGCGCCGGCCACTTCCAGCACCACGCGCGTGCCCAACTGGTCCGGATCGTGGATGCCGGCCAGCGCCAGCCGCGCATAGAGCGGCGACTCCAGCTGCACCATGCCCAGGTAGAACAGGTTCCAGCCGTCCACGCCGGCGCCGATGGCGACCGCGGCCAGGCAGGCCCAGGCGATGGCGTGGCCCTGCGACAGGCCGGCGCGGCGGCAAACCTGCCACCACAGGAAGAACACCACGAAGCCGACCGCCAGCGCGATCAGCGCCGCTTCCAGCGAGCCCAGCAGTCCGTAGTGCAGTTCCAGGTTCATCGGCGTCGGTCGCGGCAACGGGGAGCGGCAGTGTATCCGGGCTGCGCAGAACCCGTAGGAGCGGCTTCAGCCGCGAAAGGGGCTTCAGCCGCGAAAGGGGCTTGCGTGGAGATGCCGCGCGACAGCTACGTTTCCACAGGGATCAATGGGAAAGCCCTTTCGCGGCTGAAGCCGCTCCTACGGGCGGGGCGTCAGCGCACCGGGAAGTCGTAGGCGGTGTCGGGGGTCGGTTCGGGGCGGAAGGTGTAGTGCCACCATTCCATCGGGTAGTTGGCGAAGCCCTCGGCGCGCATCGCATCGAGCAGCAGCTGGCGGTTGTGGCGCTGCTGCGGGGTGATGTCGGGGCTGTCGGTATGGGCCAGCGGGTCGAAGCGGTCGAAGCCGGTGCCCATGTCCAGTTCCACGCAATCGCCCTGGCGGCAGTCGAGCAGGCCCAGGTCCACGGTGGCGCCGCGGCTGTGGCCGGAATGCTCGGCGATGTAGCCGTCCAGCAGCCGGCTCTTGTCGATGTTCGGGTAGTAGCGCGCCTTGGCCTGCTGGTCGGCCGGGTCGTGCGCCCAGGCGACGAACGACTGCACCGAGCGCACCGGGCGGTAGCAGTCGTACAGGCGCAGCGCGTGGCCCTGCGCCTGCAGGGCGCGCTGCACGCGCGCCAGCGCCTGCGCGGCGGGCGCGAGCAGGTAGCAGCGCGGCGCGTCGTAGCCCGGCACGGGCCGGCCGGTGAAGTTGTCGCTGCCGGCGTAGCGCATGTCCAGCGAGAACCCCGGCGCCAGCATGGCAACGTCCAGCATGCCGGCCTGCGCCGGCGTCGTGGCCGGGGATACCGTCGGCGCGGCTGCCTGCACGCCCGTGCAGGCCAGCAGCAGAGCCAGCGCATAGCCGCGGTTACGCATTGCAATCTCCTGTGGGCTTGTGGTGGCAGGAGCGCATGTAGGAGCGCACTTCAGTGCGCGATGGGGCTTCACCGGGAAAGCTTCTTCGCGCACTGAAGTGCGCTCCTACAAGTGCGCTCCTGCAGATCAGTTGCGTTCGCGCAGGTAGCCGTTAAGGCCCTTTTCGCGCAGCTGCCGCGCGGCATCGGTCCAGTCCAGCGGCTTGCCGCTGTCCAAGCGTTCGAGCACGGCGACGATCGCCAGTTCGACCTCGGGCAACTGCCCCGCTTCGGGCAGGCGCGCGCGCTGGTCGATCGCCTCGTACAGCACGCGGTTGGCCTCGGCATAGCTCAGCGGCGCGGTGTCGCCGTGCTGCGCGCGCCAGCGCTTGCCGTCGAGCACCGCGTTGACGTGCGACTGGATCAGGTAGGTGGCGCGGCCGATCAGCTTGAGGTTGCCCGGCTGTACCGCGGTCATGGTGTTGCCGACCGTGCGCCCGAGCCGCGCCATCACCGCGGTCGAATGCGCGTTGAGCAGCATCTTCAGGGCCAAGGTGCGGTCCAGGCCGAGCGGGTCGTGGCGTTGCGGCAGGTCCAGCGCGATGCCCTGCGCCGCGCCGTCCAGGCTCTTCAAGGCATCGCCCGAAGCCGCGCCATGGCCCACGGTGACGGTGAGCCGGCCGGCACCGGCATCGCCGAACGCCTGCCACCATTGCCGGGCCAGCGCGTCCACTGGCTCGCCGGCGTACCGCAGCAGTACGCCCAGGTCGCCCGCCTGCGGCGGCAGGCGCTCGCGGTTGGCCTGCGACCACGACAGGTCGTACAGCGCCTGCTGCTCGGCGCCGGCGCGCTCCAGGCTGCGCAGCGCGGTGGCGCGCAGCGCCGGGTCGTCCACCTTCTGTTCGAACTGCGGGCGGTACTGCGCGGCGTCCAGCCCGTGGAACGGGCGGTGCAGCAGGGCGTCCCAGGCGGCCTGCGGCGTGGCCACCGGCGCCCACACGCGGATCCACGACGCCGGCGGCGTGGTGTCGGTGCGGTCCAGCGCCGCCAGGCGGAAGGTCGGCGCGCGCTCGGTCACGTCCACGAACACCGGCATCAGGGTTTCGCCGGCCAGGTAGGTGGCGTGGCGGCCGTCGGTGTAGGCCTGCGCTTCGCGCACGGTCCACTGCGCCAGCTGCGGCGCGCTGCCGGCCACGGTGCGCTGCAGGCCGGCGAAGCCGCGAAGGCGACTCTCGATGCTGTCCTTCGCGTCCAGGCCCAGGCGCAGCGCGTCGGCCGCCGGCAGGTGCGGCAGCAGCAGCGCGCGCAGCGCGTCCTCCAGCACCAGGCCCAGCGCGTACAGGCTGGTGGTGGTGGCCTGCATGCGGGTGGAGCCGGTGATGGCCTGCGGGCCGGTCGGCAGCGCGATCTTGTGGATGCGCGCGTCGTCGAGCACGCGGCGGCTGCGTTCGAACGGGCGCAGCACCTCGTCCGGGTTGTTGTAGACGAACCAGACGCGGTCGGTGCCCGCGCCGCGCTGGTCGGCGGCGGCCAGCGCGGTGCCGATCACCGCCGAGGTCTCGCCGCCTTCGGTCACCGCGAACACCACGTCGTCGGCGCCGATGCCGTCGTCGCGCATCTGCAGCGCGCCGATCAGCTGCAGGTCCTCGAAGCCTTCCAGCGAGCTGATCAACGCGCGGTCGCCGCCGGTGATCTCGCCGCGCACGCGCTCGCCGAGGTTGGCCGGCAGCTTGGCGGCGATGCGCGGCCACGCCGGGTCGGCCTGCATGCGGTTCCAGAACGGGCGCCACACGCCGCTTTCCAGCGTCTCGGCGAGGCGGCCGGTGGAGCCGGTGCCATAGAAGTAGATGCGGTGGCCGTCGCGCAGCGCGCGCTGCACCGCGCTCGATGCCGCATGCAGCTTCGCCATGCGCTGCGGGTCGTCGGCCAGCGCGGTGAAGGCGCGGGCCACGTCCTCGTCCACCGAGAACAGCTGCGACAGCGCCTGCGCCGGGTCGGTCGCCGCCGCTTCGCTGAGGTTCCAGGTCCTGGGGTGGCGCTGTTCGGTCAGCAGCGTGTGCAGCTGGAACTGGGTACGCTGCTGCACGAACTCGGTCGATGCCGGCAACGGCGGCAGGCCCAGCCGTCCGGCGTCGGCGGCGGCAATCGCGGCCGGGCTGATCGCCGCCAGGCTCAGGGCGAACGTCATGGCGATGCGTCCGGTACGGGGAAAGGATGCACGGTTCGGTCGAGTCATGCGCCGGCCTCAGGGAGTGATGGGGGCGGATGGGTCGCGCGGCGCCAGCGCATGCAGGATGCGCAGGTCCTCGGCGTCCAGTTCGGTGCCGCCCTGTCCACGGAAATGGTTGCGGAAGGCGCGCACCGTGGCGGCGCGGTCGTCCAGCGGATAGCCGATCAGGCGCAGCGCGGTCCACGGGTCGAACCCGTCCGGCGCCGGCGGCGCGTCGGCGGCCGGCCAGCGGCCGAAGCCGGCGTCGGCCAGGCGCTTCCACGGGAACAGCGGGCCCGGATCGGGCTTGCGCGTGGGCGCCAGGTCCTGGTGGCCGATGATCTGGCTGCGCGGGATGCGCAGGCGCGTGCACAGGTCTTCCAGCAGCACCAGCAGGCTCTGGATCTGCGCCTCGGCGAACGGCGACTTGCCGTCGTTGTCCAGTTCGATGCCGATGGACGCGGAGTTGAGGTCGGTGAACGATCCCCAGCTGCCGGCGCCGGCATGCCAGGCACGGCGCTCGTCGCTGACCAGCTGGTAGTTCCTGCCGTCGGCACCGATCAGGTAATGCGCGCTGACCGGGCCGCCGCTGTTGCGGCTGCGCAGCGTATCCAGGCTTTGCTGCACCGAGTCCTGCTCGGTGAAATGGATGACGATCAGGTTGGGCCGGCGCACGTCCTCGTTGGGCGAAGGCACCCAGGTCGCCAGCGGATTGCGCGGGGGCGTGTGGCCGCAGGCGGTGAGCAGGGCGGTAGCGAGCAGCAACGGCGGCAGGCGCGAAATCGAAATGTTCATGAGCGATGAGATTGGCTTGAATCCTATCGAAGCATGGATCAGGCCCCTCTCCCGGCGGGAGAGGGGTTGGGGTGAGGCGCGGCGCTCCGCCCTTGCCCTCATCCGCCCTGCGGGCCCCTTCTCCCGGAGGGAGAAGGGCAAGGCGGAAACCACCGCTGCCGCATTACTGGAAGCGGTACTCCAGCAGCAGGTTGAAGGAACGGCCGCGCGGGTCGGCCACGCGCGCTTCCCAGCCCGCGCCGTCGCCGTCGTCCAAGTAGCGCACGGTGAACGGCGGATCGGTGTTGAGCAGGTTGCGGATGCCGAACGTCGCCTTCAGGTTCTCCATGCCGGACCAGGTCAGGCTGTAGTTGTAGGTGATGTAGGCATCGACGTTGCCGTCCCAGGCCGGCGGGGTGTAGCCGTTGACGATGCCGCCCGGCTTCCAGTCCTTGTAGCCGCCACGGTAGACCTGGGTCAGCGTGTGCGCCCAGTCGCCCCTGGCCCAGCCGATGCCGAGGGTGTGCTTCCACTTGATCGGCAGGTTGTAGTAGCGCTCGTACTCGCCGACCAGGTTGTCGCTGTAGGGCAGGCTGTCGAAGGTCTTGGTCTTGAACGTGTCCAGGTAGTTGCCGTTGAGGTGGACGTTCCAGTTGCCGCCGGCCAGTTCGCCGCGCAGGTTGGCGTCCAGCTCGATGCCGCTGGTCAGCGTGCCGCCGGTGTTGATGTAGCGCTGGTCGATGGCGATGATCTTCCCGCTCCCGTCGCGGATGAAGTTCGACGCGTACAGCGGGTAGTTCGCCGTCATCGTGGACAGGTTGAAGCCGCTGCGGATCGTGTTGGAACGTTCGATCTCCCACCAGTCGACGCTGACGTTGAAGTTGCCGTGCGGCGCGAACACGAAGCCGATGCTGCGCTGTTCGGCTTCTTCCGGCTTCAGGTTCGGGTTGCCGCCGGTGATGATGTCCGGGCGGATCTGCTCGCTGCAGTTGGCCACGTCCGGGTTGTACTGGCCCTTCGGGCAGGTCGCCGGATCAGCCAGGTCCAGGCCGGTGTACTGGCTCTCGGTGATGCCGCGGAACAGCTTGGCGAAGTCGGGCACCTTGAAGCCGGTGCTGTAGGAGCCGCGGAACACCAGCCAGTCGATCGGCTGCCACTTGAACGAATACTTCGGATTGGTGGTGCCGCCGAAGCCGTCGTAACGGTCGTGGCGCACGGCCAGGTTCACCTCCAGGCTGTCGACCACCGGCAGGTTGACCTCGGCGAACACCGCCTTGACGTTGCGCTGCTTGGGCGTCATGTAGTTGGAGGCATCGCCGGGGACGCCGAAGACATAGGCGTTGCCCGCGACCCATTCGGCCGGGCCGCCGAACTCGTATTCCTCGCGGCGCACGTCCACGCCCGCCGCGGCCTGCACGTCGTTATCGCTCCACAGCCTGAAGCCGAGGCTGCCGCTGAAGCTCGCGTCGAACGTGGTGGTGGTCGAGGTGCCCTCGTAGATCTGCAGGCCGCTGGCGTCGGCCGCGGCCAGCGCGTCGTAGGCGGCCTGCGACTGGTCCTGGCCCGGCATCAGGAACGGGTTGAGCACGCCGTTCTTGAGCGCGGCCTTCAGCTGCGGGGTGTAGTAGTAGCCGCCGGCGGTCACCGACTCGGCCTTGCTCTGCGCGCGCGACAGGCCGATGTTGTAGTCCCAGCTGCCGAGGCTGCCGGTCATGCCCAGCAGCGCGCGGTAGGCCTTGGTGGTCGTCTCGATCTGGCGCGGGCCGCACACCTCGCAGCGCCAGCGGTAGGCGATGGGGCTGCCGTAGACCAGGTTGGCCTGGTCGCCGAAGTAATCGTGCAGCTGGTTGTAGATCGCGTCGTAGGTCGCCTTGGTATTGGCGTTCAGCTCGTAGGCGTCGAGCTGGGTCGCGCTGGCGTTGATGCTGGTGGTGATCTGCTGCGCCTCGAACTGGCGCTTGGAGGTCACCTTGGAGCCCATGAATTCGGCGAAGAACTCATGGTTCTCGCCGACCTTGAAGGTTGCCCGGCCGATGCCCTGCACCGTGTCCACCGGCTGCTGGATGGTGCGCGCGCGGCCGTAATCCCACGCGCAACCGAAGCTGGCGCCGGGGCTGGCCCAGATCTTGTCGCCGTAGTCGCCCATCATGTCGCCGCCGTTCTCGCAGCCGGCGCCGCCGGGCAGGCGCAGCGTATTGATGGTGGTCTTGGTGAGGTTGGTGTTCGGGTCCTTCAGGCCGCCGCCGATCATGCTGCCGGTGCCGGTGACGATGTTGGCGAACGGCGTGCCGCGCGTATCCGGCGACAGGCCGCGGTCGGCCTGGAAGCTGTTGACGAAATCGCGCTGGTTGCCGCGCAGGATCTTGTTCTTCTTGGCGTTGACCGCGGCCCAGACGTTCCAGCGGTCGTTGTCCAGGTCGCCCCAGCCGCCGAGCAGGCTGCCGTGGTAGATGTTGCCGCCGCCTTCCTCGGTGACGTCGGCACCGGCGGTGAGGGTGATGCCCTGGTAGTTGTTGCGGGTGATGAAGTTGATCACGCCGCCGATGGCATCGGTGCCGTACACGGCCGACGCGCCGTCGCGCAGCACTTCCACGCGCTCGATCGCGGCGAAGGGAATCGAGTTCAGGTCGACGACCTGGCCGGCCAGGCCGTGCGCGGCGACGCGGCGGCCATTGAGCAGCACCAGGGTCGCGTCGGCGCCCTGGCCGCGCAGGTTGGCGCCGGACACGCCGTTGTTGCCGCGCGTGCCCGGAGGGGCCACGCCGCTGTTGGCGGCCAGGCTGTCGGGGCCGCTGCTGGCGATGTTCAGCTGCTGCAGCAGCTGTTCGGCCGAGGTGATGCCCTGCGCCTCGATCTCGGCCTTCTGGATGATGGTGACGGGCATCGCCGCCTCGACATCGGTGCGCTTGATGCGCGAGCCGGTGACTTCGATCTTGTCGAGCGTGCGGGCTTCGGGCGAGGACGTGCCTGCCGCCGGCTGGGACTGGGCGAAGGCGGCCAGCGGGCTGCCGAGCGCCAGCAGCAGTGCGGCGCTCAGGTGGTGCATTCGTGGGGTGCGTGCGGATGCGGACATGCTCTCTCTCTCCAAAAAAGGGCGCGTAACGGGGGGATGCTGCGGGAACGATGCCGGTCCACCTCCAAATCCGTGCTGGCGGGTTACGGCGACCATCCATCGATCCTCAAGGGGGCGGCACGATTCCGCCAAGGCAACCGGATGCGCGCCACCTTCCCGGGGCCGCACCTCTCCTTCCATGGTTGCACCGCACCGGGGAGCGTCCTTGTCTGCCGGCCTGCAACATGCCAAGCCCGACTGCAGGCCTGTCCAGCGCCGGGGTGTCCTTCCAGCGGCTGCGTCGTGCAGGCCTCTGTGCAAGGAAACGGCCGGCGCATCCGCCTCCGCCCAACCCGGTTTCACAGCTGTTTAACACGTGCCGATTCCGGTGGTCAATAAACCATTCCCCACACCCTTGGCTATGGAAATAAAATATTTTCGTGATGCGTCGCACAACATGCGCGGCATCGCCCATTGCCCTGGTGCATGACCGCGTCAGCCGCAGGGCCTGCGGCGCGAGCATGCTGCAGCCGTCCGCCCATTGCACTCACGGGCAATCACCGACCCGGCGGAACGCCAGGTCCTGGTAGTCGTAGCTGAAGTCGATGTCCGGATCGATGGCGCGCATGCGTAGCGTGCGCTGCGCGCCGTCACCGGAAAACTCCAGCCACGCCTCCGCGTCCTCACCCAAGCCCTGCCACTGCACCCACGGGCGGCCGCCGGACGACATGACCGGGCCGCGCATGGCCGGCGACTTCGCCGAGGCGAACGCGATGCCCTTGCCGGCCGGGCACAGCGCGACCTGCCCGAACCACGGGTCGGACCACACGCCCGCATCGCCGCCGAAATCCCGTGCCGCGACCGCCACGGCCGGCGCCAGGACAGGGCGCACATGGCCGTCGGAACGGCGCTGCGCCCTTTCCCGTTCGAGCAGTTGCGCGTAATGGAGGACATCGTGGCCGGCGGCCGGTGCGGTCTGGCGCTTGAGCAGCGCCTGCATCAGCGCGGTGCGCGCGTCCTCGCCCTCGCCGTTGATCAGAATGACCACGCCGCCGCGCCGGTCCGGCAGCAGCGCCAGCGACGAATACATGCCCGACAGCGTGCCGGTATGCGCCACCTTCCACTGCCCGTCCATGTCCGACAGGCGCCAGCCGTAGCCGTAGGCCAGGAAGTGGGTGTTGTCCCAGTCGCGCAGGCGCTGGCCGATGGGCATGGGCATGTGCGCGGTCCACAGCGCGCGGCGCTGGGTGGCGTCCAGCCAGCCCGGCGCCTGAGCCGGGTCGAGCAGCGCCCGCATCCAGCGCAGCATGTCGTCCAGGCTGCAGCGCACGCCGCCGGCTGCCATCGACGGGAAATCCACGGCCAGGTCGCCATCGCGCCCACCGACCACATTGCGCCCGTCCTGCCGGTAATGCGGCTGGGCGACGTTGCCCACCGCCTGCGGCGACCATTCGCCGACCTGGCAGCGGTCCATGCCCAGCGGCGCGAAGATCTCCTGCCGCACCAGCGCGGCGTAGGGTTTGCCGCCGGCGACGGCGGCCACCTCGCCCGCCACCACGTACAGCAGGTTGTCGTAGGCGTAGTCGGCGCGGAAGCTGCCGGCCGGCTTGAGGTGCGCCAGCCCGGCGATGATGTCCTGGCGGGTGAAGTGGTTGGGCTCCGGCCACAGCATCAGGTCGCCCGCGCCCAGCCCCAGGCCGCTGTTGTGGATCAACAGGTCGCGCACCTGCATGTTGCGCGTGACCCATGGGTCGTACATGCGGAACGACGGCAGGTACCTGGTCACCGGATCTTCCCAGCGCAGCCGCCCAGCCTGCACCAGCCGCGCCAGCACCGCCGCGGTCATCGCCTTGGTGTTGGAGGCGATCTTGAACAGCGTATCGGCATCGACCGCCGTCCCTTCCCCGGCCGCCTGCTCGCCGCGGGTCGCGACATGCACCACCTTGCCGTCCTCGATCACGCCGACCGCGATGCCGGGCAGCCGGTAGTGCTCGAAGGCCTGCTGCACGGCCTTGTCGTAGAACGCCGCATCGTCCGTGGGGACCGCGGCGTGGGCGATGCCCGGGAACAGGGCGAGGCAGAGCAGGAGTCGTTTCATCAGCATGTTTCCAGAACCCGGCGGCGGGGTGCGCCGCCGGGAGGTTGCCGCAGGGAGAGCTGCGGCAACAGCTACCGAAAAATCCGGACCCGGCATCAGAAATCGATGTCGAGGTTCACGTACACCGCGCGTCCCATCAGGCCGTAGATGCCCTGGTAGTACGGGAAGGCGGTGTAGGTGTCGTCCTTGGGGCCGTAGTTGTTGAACACGTTGACCACGTCCACGCCCAGCCGCATGTTGTCGGTGATCTGCCGGGACACGCTGGCGTTCCATTGCACGAACGGACGCAGGAGCTTCGTCGCGTAGTAGTTCATGCGCGGGCCGTTGCGGTAGCCGTACAGGTTGACGTTCCAGTCGTTCCTGGCCCAGCTCAGCGTCCAGTTGGTGCGGGTGCGGAAGGCCACGCGCGAGGTCCAGTGCATCGCGTCTTCCCAGTCGTCGCCCTCGGTGGTCTGCTCGTCGTAGCCCAGCACACGGGTGAACCCGGCGTTCACGCCGAAGTCGCCCAGCCTGCCCCAGGTCCAGTTGTACTTGAGGCTGGCATCGAAGCCATCGGTACGCACGCCGGCCTGGTTGATCGCGCCGGAACTCAGGGCGGTGATGCGCCCCTCCGCGTCACGCTGGACATAACCGGCATACATCGCGCACTTGCCCGACCCCGAGTCCACCGGGTCGCCATTGATCTTCGATCCCATCAGGCAGTCGGTATTGCCTTCCAGGATGCCAGCGACGCTCAGCAGCGAACTCTTGCCCTCGAGCTTGACCCGCCAGTAGTCGGCACTGAGCGAGAAGCCCTGGAACACGTCCCAGACGAAGCCGATGCCATCGGACTCGGCGGTCTCCTCGTGCAGCTGGGTGTTCATGCCGCCGGAGGTCCACCACAGGCCGTCGACGTAGTCGCTGTTGTTGCACTCCCTGCGACCGGCGGTCGTCGACAGGTCCATCCCGTCCTTGCGGCACATGTAGTCGTTGACGAAATTGCCGTAGGACGACACCGGCCCGCCATACACCCACATCAGGTTCGGCGCGAGGAAACTGGTCTGGTGGTTGGCGCGCACCAGCAGGTTGTCCAGCGGGCGCCACTCCAGCGCGGCCGCCCAGGTGGAGGCACCCCCGACGTCGGAGATGTCGTCGTATCTGTCGTAGCGGCCGGCCAGGGTCGCGGTCAGGCGCTCGAACACGGGAACGCGCAGCTCCAGGCCGGTGCCGTAGCGGTCGCGCGAGCCGCCGCCCCAGGTGGCGTTGTAGTTGAAGGTGTGGTCCTCCCCCTGGTAGGAGTTGCGCGAACGCATGTCCGGGGCCAGGTCGTACTTGGAATGCGAGGCCTCGGCCACGAACGCCATTTCCACTTCGCCGGCCGGCAGTTCGAACAACGGGCCCGCGAACACGAACTGCGCGGTGCTGGCCGAGGACTTGTTGCGGTTGACCACGATGTCGGTCATGGCCATGAAGTCCGCCGCCGAGGTCGGCCCGAACATGTGCTGGAACTGCTCCGGCCCCAGGTCGTACAGCGGGCCACCGTTGGCGGTGCCGATGGCCTCGCCGAACAGGAAGGCGTGCACCTTGTTGGTCAGGCCCTGGCGCCACCAGCTCTTCATCTCGCTGCTGGAGAAGGTCAGGCCCATGTCCCAGTCGAAGCGGTCGAACACGGTACCGCGCACGCCCATGTTGGCGCTGATGCCGATCTCCCTGTAGACGCGCTGCGGCATGCCGCCGGACTGCTCCGGATCGAGGATGCGCTGGTACTCGAACATGCCCAGGGTCTTGTCGGTGGCGTTGCCCTGGTTGAACACGTACAGGCTGGCGCGGCTGGTCATCTGGTCGCGCGCATGGGTGACCAGCAACTGGCCATAGCCTTCGAGGTTGTCGGTGAAACGATAGTTGCCTGACACGTAGGCCGAGGTCTTGTTGTACTTGTTCGACAGGGTGGCCCAGTCGTAGTAGTGCATGTTGCCGCAGGCGGTCGGCGTATCGCCGTCGGCCGGGTCGTCGTACGGGTAGTACGGTGTGTACTTCGGGCTGGCGTTGGCGCAGGAGTACTGCAGCGCGCCGCCGGCATCGGGCGAGCCCGGGGAAGCGGTGACCAGGTTGCCGTCCCGGTCCAGCCACGAGTTGTAGTGCATGTAGCCGCCGGGCGTGTCGTAGAACCACAGGGTCAGGCCGTCGGCCGGCGCCCAGGTCAGGCGGTTCGGGTCCTTGCTCTGCAGCGGGGCGGTCCGCATGTCGCCGATGCCCCGGTCATTGCGTTGCCAGGCGTAGACCGGCTCGCGGTTCAACTGCTCGAACGCATAGGTGATGCTGCCGCGCTCCCACGCCTTGCCGCCGCTGAACTGCAGGTTGCCGGTGTCGCCGCCGCCGTCGGTATAGGTACCGCCGCGGATGCGCAGGTGGTTACCTTCCCAGTTGTCCTTGGTGATGATGTTGACCACGCCGGCCACCGCGTCCGAGCCGTAGATGGCCGACGCGCCGCTGCTGAGCACCTCGATGCGCGCGACCGCCGCCGCCGGGATGCTGCCGATGCTGATGCCGGTGTCCGACGGCGTGGACGCGGCCGCGTAGTCGGCCATGCGCTTGCCGTTGAGCAGGATCAGCTGGTAGCCCACGCCCAGGCCGCGCAGGTTGAGGTAGGACGCGCTCGGCGCCTGGTTGCCGAAGTTCCACTCGCCACCGACGACGTTGCCGGTGAACTGGGTCAAGGTACCCAGCGCCTCGGCGATGGTGCTGAAACCTTCCTTCTTGATGTCCTCGGCGGTGATCACCACCACCGGCGAAGGGCCTTCGACTTCGGTGCGCTTGATGCGCGAGCCGGTGACCTGGATCTTGTCCAGGGTCTGCGCGGCGGCCTTGTCCGTGGCGGCGGGAACCGGGTCCGGTTTATCGGGTTGTTGCTGGACGGCGTTGTCCGCGCTGGCGGCCGACGCGAGGGCTGGCAGCGTCAACCCCATGATGATCGCCGCGACCAGCCGGCCGCGCTTCAGTTCGTTACGACAAACAGGCATTACGACCTCTCTCCGGTTTTTCCGGTGTGGTGGAAGGGTGGAGGTTCAGCGAGGTGTAGCGGCGATGCAGGCCAATCCCTGGCCGGATCTCTCCTGTACGTGGCGCCGGGCCGGCAGCCCGGTCCCGGTTCAGTCCCGCGTTCGCAGCAGCGCGCGGCTCAGGCCGTAGAGGATGCGCAGGTCCTCGGCGTCGAGTTCGGCGCCCTCGCTGCGCATGCCGCGGAAGTGGTGGCGGAAGGACTGCAGCGCGTTGGCGCGGTCGTCGAGCGGATAGCCGATGGCGGCCATGGCCAGCCAGCCGTCGAACTCCGGCGGCGGTTCGCCGGCAGCCGGGTCGGGCCAGATGCCGAAACCGGCCTCGTGCAGTCGCTTCCACGGGAACAGCGGGCCCGGATCGATCTTGCGCCCCGGCGCCAGGTCCTCGTGGCCGATGACCTGATGGCGCGGGATGCCCTGGCGCCGGGTCACGTCCTCCAGCAGCACGATCAGCTTCTCGATCTGCACGTCCGGATAGGGCGTGTAGCCGTCGTTGTCGATCTCGATGCCGATCGACGTCGAGTTGAGGTCGGTGATGGTGCCCCAGCGGCCGTCGCCCGCGTGCCAGGCGCGCTTTTCCTCGTCGACCAGCTGGTACAGCGTGCCGTCCTTGCCCAGCAGGTAGTGCGCGCTGACCGGGCCGTTGCTGTTGGCGGTCTGCAGCGTGCGCAGGCTGCCCTCGGCGGTCTTGCCGGCGGTGTAGTGCAGCACCACCACCACCGGCCGGCGCGTGTCGAAGTTGGGCGAGCGTTCCCACTTCGCGATGGGATTGTGGTGCGCACAGGCGCTCAGCAGCAGCAATGAGAGAAGAGGAACGAGGAACGAGTGAAGGCGAAAAGCCCGCACTCTCCCGCTCTCTCTCGTTCCTCGCTCCTCCACACTCGTTCCTCGCTTTTTCATACCCGTCTCCAGTCGCTGGCGGGCTGTTCGCCGGCCAGCATTTCATCCAGGCTCTGGCGGCGGCGCACCACCGCGTAGCGCTCGCCGTCCACCAGTACTTCGGCCGGCAGCGGGCGCGAGTTGTAGGTCGATCCCATCGACGCGCCGTAGGCACCGGCGCCGAGGATCGCCACCAGGTCGCCGGCCTCGCAGCGCGGCAGCGCGCGCGCGGTGGCGAAGGTGTCGCCGGTCTCGCACACCGGCCCCACCACGTCGTAAACCAAGGTTTCGCGGCCGGCCGCGACGCCGACCGGCACGATGTCGTGCCAGGCGTCGTACAGGCTGGGCCGGAGCAGATCGTTCATGGCCGCGTCCAGCACCAGGAAGCGGCGCGCCTGGCCGTGTTTTTCCAGCAGCACGCGCGTCAGCACGATGCCGGCCTCGGCCACCAGCCAGCGCCCCGGCTCGACCAGGATGCGCCCGCCGAAGCCGGCCAGCGCCTGGCGGATCGCATCGGCGTACTCGCGCGCGTCCGGCGCCTGCTCGCCCTCGCGGTAGCGCACGCCCAGCCCGCCGCCGACGTCGATGCTGGCAATGGCGTGGCCGGCGCTTTCCAGTTCCTTCCAGAACGCGGCCATGCGCGCCAGCGCCTCGCGTACCGGGTCCAGGCTCAGCAGCTGCGAGCCGATATGCATGTGCAGCCCGTCCAGGCGTACGGCGGGCCACTGCGCCTTCGCGTCGAACCAGGCACGCGCCTCGGCGATCGATACGCCGAACTTGTTCTCGGCCTTGCCGGTGGAAATCTTGGCGTGGGTCTTCGCGTCCACGTCCGGATTGATGCGCACCGAAGCCACGGCGGTGACGCCGCGCGCGGCGGCGGTGCGCTGGATGGCGTCGAGCTCGGCGCGGGACTCGATGTTGAAGCGGCCGATGCCCACGTCCAGCGCGAGCGCGATCTCCGCGTCGGACTTGCCCACGCCGGAGAACACGATGTCGGCCGCGGCGATGCCGGCGCGCAGCGCGCGTTCCAGCTCACCGCCGGAGACGATGTCCGCGCCCGCGCCTTCCTCGGCCAGCAGGCGCAGCACCGCGCCGTTGCCGTTGGCCTTCACCGCGTAGCGGATGCCGGCGTCCAGGCCGGCGAGCGCGTCGCGCAGCGACCGCACCCGCTGGCGCATGGCCGGCACGGCGTAGACGTACAGCGGCGTGCCCTCGCGGGCCGCCAGGGCCGCCAGGTCCACCTGCCGGAACGCGTCCGGCAGAGCGTGCCCGTCGTGTCGTGTGAATCCCTGATCCAAGGCATTGCTCCAAAAAAGATGGCGGCCCCATGCACGGGCCGCCAGAGGAGGAACTCAGTACCGCGGTTGCATCGTCATTGCCGTGGCCGGATCAGAAGTTCCAGGTCACGACCAGGTTCGTGTAACGCGGCGCCTGCCAGTTGGTGCCTTCGCCGAAGTAAGGCATCTTCGTCCCCGGCGTGCTCTCGTAGCGGGAGTGCACGTTGATCGTGGTCTGGCGGTTGAGCAGGTTGTAGACCGACAGGCGCGCCTTCAGGTCGATACCTTCGACGGGCAGGGTCCACATGACGCTGGCGCCGAGGTCGACCACCCACGGCATGCGGCCGAACGCGCCACGTTCGGTGTAGACCAGCTCACGATCGGCCCAGGACGAGCAGTTCGCCTTGCAGAGCCAACCCGAACCGCCACCGCTGAACTCGCCCGGGCCGCCCGCGTTGCGGTTGTCGTCCGGCCACACCACGCCGAACGCGGTGATCGGGCCGCCAGAGCGCGCCGATAGCGTGCTGCCGAAGGACCACTGCTCGTTGAGCTTGAAGGTCCCGCGCAGCTTGAACTGGTGGCGGGCGTCGTTGAACGTCACGCCATAGCGCTCGTTGACGGCCGGGTGGTCGTAGTACTGCACCAGGTTCGTATCGTTGTAACCGGTGTCCGAATTCACCGGCCCTTCGATGTTGCCTTCGCTCTTGGACAGGATGTAGCTGGCATTGAAGGCCCACTTGTCGTTCCAGGCGCGGTCGAGCTGGAACTCCAGGGCCTTGTAGATGCGCCGGGGCTTCTTGTAGCCCATGATGTTGCCGCTGCCCAGCGCCTTGTAGCCGTCCTTGGACGAATCAAGCGTCACCCAGCTGTTGGTGTCCGGGCACCACAGCTGGTTGGTCTCGCCCGGATTGATGATCGGCCAGTCGCCCGAGTACCAGTCGCAGCCCTCGACATGGTTGATGCGCACGTCCTCCACGGCGCGCGTCATGCGCCGGTAGGTGGCGTTGACGCCATAGGACCATTCCTCGTTGAGCGCCTGCTGGAAGCCCAGGATGAACTCGTCCTGGAAGACCTGCTTGAGGTCGCGCGCCACCGCCGTGCGCACGTCCGACGGCGCCGGGGCGTTGCCGTCGGTATTCACCGGGCCGATCTGCTGGCCGAGCACCGGCGCCAGATAGGTATTGCCGTTCGAATCCTGCTTCTGCGTCCAGCCGTCGAGCACGTAGTAGGTGTGTTCGTCGGTGGTGCCACCGCCGAAGTAATCGGCGATCTTGTTGGTGAGCGGGGTGTAGTAGCGGCCCGCGTTGCCGAACACCTTCATCGAACCGTCGCCCTTCACGTCCCAGCTGAAGCCCAGGCGCGGCGAGATCATGTCGCTGAAGGTGCTCTTGGCGAAGGTGGCGCCGGAAGCCAGCTTGTTGTGGAACTGGTCGAAGCGCACGCCGAGGTTCAGCAGCAGGTTCGGGGTGACGTTCCAGTTGTCTTCCAGGTAGAACGCCTGCGCCTTGGTGCTGACCGGCGACCCGGTCACCTTGTAGCGCGCATCGATGATGTCGGTGACGCCGGCCGGCAGGACCACGCCGTTCACCGAGCTGCCCGCATCGACCACCAGCGCCTGGTACATGAACCCATCGCCGGGGTAGATCACCGAGCTGTCCGAATCCATCACCTCCTGGTCCACGCCGAAGCGGAGCAGGTGGTCGCCCAGGGTCCATTCAAAGTCCAGGCGCGCCGCTTCGCGCTTGTCTTCGCGGCTGCTGATGGCGGCGTTGGTCGGGTGGCAGCCCTCGTTGGTCTTGGGGCCGTACTTCTTGGTGTAGCTGGACGCCAGCGTGATGATGCTGCACTCGGCGTCCATCGGGCTGTTGCTCACCGCGCTGCGCTTGTTGACGCCGTACATCGCCTTGGCGACGAAGTTGTCGGTGAGGTGGCCGGTGTAGGTCAGCGACCAGTTGTCGCCGCCGGAAGAGCCGCTGCTCTGGCCGCTGGACTGGCCGAAGACGTTGGTATCCCAGTTGTAGTCGTCATAGCTGCTGGTCACCGAATCGGCCTTGTCCGAGAAGGCGAGCAGCTCCAGCAGGTTGTCGTCGTTGATGTACCAATCGAGCTTGGTGCCCCAGAAATCGTTGTTGCTCTTGGTCTTCCAGGCCTCGGTGGTGTCAACGTCCTGCGACTTGCTGTCCCGGTTCTCGTACATCGCGAAGAAGAACAGCTTGTCCTTCAGGAGGGGACCGGACGCCCACACGTTGGTCTTCATCAGCGGGCTGCGGTCGCGGCTGGTGCGGTCGCGCTCGTCGATGGTGCCATCGCTGTGGAAATGATCCTTCTTCGCGGACGCCCACGCCGAGGGCTCCATGGTGACTTCCACGCCGCCCTTGAACTCGTTGCTGCCCGACCGGGTGATGGCGTTGATGACGCCACCGGTGCTGCGGCCGAACTCGGCCGAGTAGCCGCCGGTCTTGACCTGGAACTCTTCATAGAAGTTGAAGGGAACCGTCGAGAAGCCCTGGCGGCGGTACGGATCGGTGACGTTCAGCCCGTTGATGTAGGCCACGTTTTCCGCGACGGAGGAGCCGCCGAAGCTCAGGCCGCCGAAGCTCGACCCCGAGCTCACCACGCCCGGCGCCAGCAGCGCGACGGCGGCCACGCTCTGGTCCACCGGCATGCGCGAAAGCTCTTCGCGGTTGATGTTGAACGAAGACTCCGTGGAGTACACGTCCACCCGGTTGACGATGCGCGAACCCACCACCTGCACCGAATCCAGCGTCACCGCACCGGCGTCGCTGCCGCCGAGGTTGACCGTGGTGGTGCCGCCCAGCGATACGTTGACCGCCACCGGCTCCTTGTCGCTCTGTCCGTCGCGCTTGACCGTCAGGCTGTAGTCGCCGACCGGCAGCTGGCTCAGGCGGTAGCTGCCGTCGCGGCCGACGGTCACCGTGCGGGTCAGGCCCGTGGCGGTGTTGGTGATGGTGATCTGGTCACCGGTGGTGGCGCGGCCGGCGATGGCGCCGGTGGCGCTCTGCGCCATGACCGTGGGCGCCAGCGCGCCGAGGCACGCACCCAGCGCGACGCTGAGCGCCGCTTTCTTCAGCATTTTCGTGTTCATTCCCCTGCCCTCTCCTGCAGTTTTTTGTGAAATACAGCGGTTTGATGGACGCTCAACCTTCCGGCGGCGGCAGGACCTGCCACTGGAAGTCGTAGTCCCATTGATCGAAATAGAGATTGCCGCCCGCCCACTCGGCCTCGCCGCGCTGCGAGTCCACGGTTTCGGAGCGGAAGTGCCGCTTGGCCGGTACCAGCGGCTGCGCGTAGTCGTCGTTGAAGGCGATGCGGTAGGCGTCCAGCCCGCCGAAATAGAAATCGCGCACCGCCGGCACCGGGCTGTCCAGCGCGCCGGTGGTCACGTCCATCGGCACCCAGCCGTACGGCGCCAGGTACAGCGCGCCCCAGTCGTGCAGGTTGCTGTAACCGGTTTCGTTGTCCGAATACACCATGCCCGACTGCCAGCGCGTGGGAATGCCGTTCAGGCGCAGCAGGGCCATGAGCAGCAGGGTCTGCTGCCCGCAGTCGGCGTGGTTGGCGTGCAGCGCGTAATCGCTGATGTTGCCGATGGTCGAGTATTCGCGCGCGCCGCCCCAGGGGATGCGGTCGACCGCGTCGAACAGCCGGCGCGCGACCCGGTAGGGGTTGGTCTCCTCGCCCACCACGCGCCGCGAGAACTCGCGCAGCGCCGGGGTGAACACGATGTGCGGTGCGCGCTCGGCCAGGTAGGGCGCCAGCGCGGGATCGTCCGGGGTGGGCCGCACCGCGTCCGGGTCGATGGCGAAATGGCGCGCATGGACCGTGACTTCGTAGCTGACCGAGAACTCGGTCGGCGTGCCGGCCACCGCCTTGCGCTCCAGGTAGGCGGTGCGCTGCAGCGTCGCTTCCGGTGCGACCTGCGCGCCGGCCGGCACGCTGCCCAGCCAGCGGATGTCCTGCTGCTGGCCGGGGATGGCGCGCGGGTACGGAATCCAGGCGCGCACGGTCTCGCCGGCCGGTACCGCGTCGGCCTTGACCGTCAGCGACTGCGTCACCCGCACCCGCCGCGGCGCCACGCTGGTGGCGCCGGCCTGCGCGGCCTTGAGCACCTCGAGATGATGTGGCGTGACCACTTCGAACGGACCGGGTGCGGGCGGCTTGATCGCTGGCGAGCGCCGCGCGACCGCGGCGTCGCTGACGCGGAACAGGTTCGAGGGCGCGCGGTTGAACCAGCGGCGCTGGCCATCGATGTCCAGGTGTTCGATCAGCCCGGCGTCGTCCCAGGCGCGGAACTCGTCCTCGCGCAGGTCGGGAATGTAGCGGCGCACCGCGGCCATGGCGCGCTCGCGGTCCAGGCCGAAATCCAGGCGCATGCGGCGCATGCGCTCGCGCTGGAACAGGTACGCGTCGCGCTGCGCGTCGTCCAGCGCCGGCTGTTGCAGCGCAGCGTCGATCTGCGCGCCGGCGCCGGCGAAATCGCCGCGGTCCACGCGCGCGGCCAGCTGTTCCAGCGTATCGGCCGCGCCCGCGGTGCCCGAAAGCAGGCACAGCAGGCCCGCCATGAGCCGGTATCGGGCAGGCATGAAAGCGACTGGGACTTGGCGCGATGCTGGATCCACGGCAACACTTCCACGAACACGCGGGATAACGGTTGTGTAACACGCATGCGACAGTGGGTCAATAATTTATTCTTGATTTCATAGACGAAAGGAATAAGTATTCCATTGCATCCAGAGGGAGCCCCCATGAACGCCATTCCCGTCCGGCCCCGTCGCCGGCGCCTCGCCCGGGCCTGCTGGTCCTTTCTGATCGCCGCGCCGCTGTGCGCGGGGCCGGCCTTCGCGCTCGGCGCGGCTACCGCCTCGCCGCAGGACTACGCCGGCGTGATCGGCCTGCGCGAGGACTACCTGTCGGCCGCGCACTGGATCGCGCAGCTGTCCGATCCGGACCGGGTGATCCTCGACCACGCCGGCATCGCCGCGCAGAACGCGCGCATGCGCCGGCTCGACGGTTCCATCCACGACCTGCGCGCGCTGCCGGCCACGCTGCCGCGCGGCTTCGTGCGCGAACAGATCGAGGCGATCTCGCGCCCGCCGACCCGCACCCTGTACGACGTGCAGGGCAAGGAGATCGGCGCCGCGCAGCTGCGCGCCATCACCGACAACCTGGCGCTCGGGCGCATCGCCGACAAGCGCCCGCTGCAATACGGCCTGGTCGTGCACCGCGCCGCGCTGCGCGCCTTCCCCACCGGGCTGCGCGCGTTCTCCAGCAACGACGACACCGACATCGACCGCTTCCAGGAATCGGCGCTGTTCCCTGGCGACGCGGTGGCGGTGCTGCACGAAAGCGCCGATGGCGACTGGCTGTTCGTGGCCAGCGAGCGTTACGTGGCCTGGGTGGAGAAACGCTTCGTCGGCATCGGCGACGCCGCGCAGGTGTTCGGCTACGGTGCCAGCGGCCCGCACCGGGTGATCACCGGCGCCACCGCCACCACCGCCCATACGCCGGAAGAGCCGCGCGTCTCGCGCCTGCAGCTGGACATGGGCGTGCGCGTGCCGGTGCTGGCCGACTGGCCGGCGCTGCAGCCGGTGAACGGCCAGCAGGGCCATGCCGCCTACGTCATCCAGTTGCCGGTACGCAACGACGACGGCAGCCTGGCGCTGGTGCCGGCGCTGCTGCCGCGCTCGCAGGACAGCAGCGACGACTACCTGGCGCTGACCTCGCGCAACCTGCTCGTCCAGGCCTTCAAGTTCCTCGGCGAACGCTACGGCTGGGGCCATTCTTACGACACCCGCGACTGCAGCGGCTTCGTCTCCGAGGTCTACCGCAGCTTCGGCGTGCTGCTGCCGCGCAATACCAGCGCGCAGGCGGTGAGCCCGGCGCTGGACCGCATCGCCTTCGGCGAGAAGGACGGCAAGGCCAGGCGCGAGGCGGCGGTGGACGCGCTGCAGGTCGGCGACCTGGTCTATATCCCCGGTCATGTGATGATGACCATCGGCCATGCCGACGGCATGGCCTGGATGATCCACGATACCTCCGGTGGCAGCTGGTTCGGCGCCGACGGCAAGCGGATTCCCGCCCACCTCAATGGCGTCTCGGTGACGCCGCTGCAGCCGATGATGGCCAGCGACACCGCCAGCTACGTCGACCGCATCACCAACATCCAGCGCATCCGCCCGCATACCGCCAAATGAAGATCACCGACATCGAACTGGGCATGCTGCGCGTGCCCCTGAAAACCCCGTTCAAGACCGCGCTGCGCACCGTCGAATCGGTCGAGGACATCGTGGTGCTGGTGCGCACCGACAGCGGCCATACCGGCTATGGCGAGGCGCCGGCCACCGCGGTGATCACCGGCGACACCCACGGCTCGATCATCGAGGCCATCAACAACTTCATCAAGCCGCGCCTGATCGGCGAGGACATCGCCAACCTCAACCGCATCTGCGGGCTGGTGCAGTCCTCGCTGGAACGCAATACCAGCGCCAAGGCGGCGGTCGAGATCGCCATCTACGACCTGTGGGCGCAGCTGCACGGCGCGCCGCTGTACCAGATGCTCGGCGGCGGCGACCCGGTGATCACCACCGACATCACCATCAGCGTGGACTACATCGACAAGATGGTGGCCGATTCGCTGTCGGCGATAGAGCGCGGCTTCGAGTCGCTGAAGATCAAGGTCGGCAAGGACATCGGGCTGGACATCGAGCGGGTCAAGGCGATCCACGCCGCGGTCGAGGGCCGCGCCCTGCTGCGCCTGGACGCCAACCAGGGCTGGACCGCCAAGCAGGCGGTCTACGCGATGAACGCGCTGGAGAACGCCGGCGTGGTGCTGGAACTGCTGGAGCAGCCGGTCAAGGCGGCCGACATCGACGGCATGAAGTACGTCACCGAGCGGGTCAATACGCCGGTGATGGCCGACGAGAGCGTATTCGGCCCGCACCAGGTATTCGACCTGATCCACCAGCGTGCGGCGGACATCATCAACATCAAGCTGATGAAGACCGGCGGCATTTCCAACGCGATCAAGGTCGCCGACATCGCCTCGCTGTACGGCATACCCTGCATGATCGGCTGCATGCTCGAGTCGAGCATCAGCGTGGCCGCGGCGGTGCACCTGGCCGTGGCCAAGTCCGGCGCGATCACCAAGGTCGACCTGGACGGGCCGTCGCTGAGCCTGTTCAACCCGGTCAATGGCGGGGTGATCTTCAACGAGTCGGAGATCAGCATCACCGATGCGCCGGGGCTGGGCATCACCGAGGTGCGCGGGCTGGAGATGCTGAAGGCATGACCGGCATGGCGACGGCAACCGACCTTGTTGCTGTCGCACTCCCTGCCGGGTGGGCCGCATCCGGGGAAGCAGTTGGGAATGCTTCTGCCGTCGCTTCTGCCGTCGCTTCTGCCGTCGCTTCTGCCGTCGCTTCTGCCGTCGCTTCCGCCGTTGCCGTTGCCGTTGCCGTTGCCGTTGCCGTTGCCGTTGCCCGTGATTTTGCTCTTCGGCTTTTGACTTCCCCGGCCGTAGAGCGAGCCGAGCACCGCAGCGGGCCGAGGGGCGAAGAGGCGCACGTGTCTGAGCGAAGCGAGTTGTGCGCCGTCCCCTCGGCACGCGAGGAGCGCAGGGGACCGGCGGGCGCAGCCCGACGGATCGCGTCCCGGCCCGTGTTTCTTTTGGCTACCTTTTCTTTGCACGAGCAAAGAAAAGTAGCTCGCACCCCGAAAGGGGGGCGAAAGCTCTTGATCCTGCTTCTGCCGTTGTTTCGGCTTCCCAAATGCAAACAGCAACAGCAAAGCAACGGCGTGGAGCCAAAGCAGAGGCTTGAAAGCAAAGCTTTCACTCCTGCTTCGCAGGAGCGAGCCACCTTGACCGGCCATTCGGCCGTTGAAGAGCTCTCCTTTGCTCGTGCAAAGAAACGTGGCCCAAAGAAACACGCCCCTGCCTTCGCGCCCACGGCACTACGTGCCGCGGGTCCACTCCGTCGGCGGGATTTTTCTACGAGACATCCATGTCTCGTAGAAAAACGACGTGCATCCCTGCACGTCGCCCTTCGGGTTTTTCCCACCGGCTCCGTCGCTACGGAAAGGGGATCCGGAAAGTCAAAAGCCGGAGCAACAGCCGAAGCGCAAGCAGCAGCAACCTCAATATTCCCCACACTCTCGGTATCCCGCTGCAAGACCTTACAGCGCCTCCCAAATCCTTTTAGAGTCACCCCATCACAGCCGACAGCCCACCCATGCCACCCCTGGTAAAAATCCGCTCCGAACGCGAACAGATGTCGGCGATCGAACGGCGCATCGCCGACTTCATCCTCGACAACGCCCACCTGCTGCGCGACTACTCGTCCCAGCAGCTGGCCAACGCCCTGGGCATCAGCCAGTCGAGCGTGGTCAAGTTCAGCCAGAAACTGGGGTTCAAGGGCTACCCGGACCTGAAGTATTCAGTCGGCGCGGCGGTGGCGCTGGCCAACAACAGCAACGGCGACGTCGCCGAATGGCCGCCGGAAAGCGACCCGCACGGCTACCTGCAGGTCGCCGATGGCCTGCGCCGCAGCAAGGCCGCGGCCGAGGAGGAAACCCGCGTCGCCAACCCGCAGGAGGAGGTCGAGGCGGTGATCGCCCTGATCGACGCCGCGCCCAAGGTGTTCGTCTACGGGCTGGGCGATGATGGCCTGTACGCGCGCGAGTTCGCCATGCGGCTGGCGCTGCTGGGCATCCTCACCGTGCAGCATGCCGATCCGATCCTGATGACCGCCAACCTGTCGGCGGCGCGCCCCGGCGATGTGCTGCTGGTGTTCTCCGAGTTCGGCAAGCTGCCGCAGCTGTGGCAGCTCTCGCGCCAGTTCCAGGAGATGGGCGGCAAGGTGGTGTCGATCACCCGCCACACCGCCAACCCGCTGCGCGCACACGCCGACGCTTCGCTGGCGATCTGCGCGCACGACCCGCAGCCGCCGGTCGCGCAACTGCTGTACCGTTGTTCGCTGCAGTACCTGCTGGACTTCGTGTTCGTGCTGCTGTGCCATGCCAACCCGGACCGCCAGCGCCAGCTGGCGTTGAACCAGGAACGCATCCAGCAGCTGATCGACAACTGATTGCCGGAGCCGCCGCCATGTCCTCCCTGTTCCGTTCCCTCGCCCGGTGCCTGCTGCCGTCGCTGTCCGCGATGGCGCTGATCGGCGCCGCCTCGGCCGCGCCGCTGCACGATGCGCGCCAGCTGGTGGTCGTCACCACGCCGTCGTGGGACACGCCGTCGGGCCGCCTGCAGGCCTACGAACGCACCGCGCAGGGCTGGAAGCCGCAGGGCGCCGCATTCGACGTGGCGCTGGGCCGCAACGGCAGCGCCTGGGGGCTGGGCGTGCATCCGGCACAGCAGGACGGCCCGCAGAAACGCGAAGGCGACGGCCGCAGCCCGGCCGGCGTGTTCGGCATCGGCGAGGCCTTCGGCTACGCGCCGCGCATCGACAGCGCCCTGCCCTACCAGCCGATGCTGGCCACCAGCTACTGCATGGATGTGCCCGATTCGCCGCTGTACAACCGCATCGTCGACGCCGAGGTGGTGGGCAGCGAGGCGGTGGAAGGTTCCAGCGAGCCGATGCGGCTGGACCTGCACAACAAGGGCGACCGCCGCTACCGCGAGGGCTTCGTGATCGAGCACAACCCGAAGGCCCAACCCGGCCAGGGCAGCTGCATCTTCGCCCACCTGTGGCGGCAGAGCGGCGAGGCGACGGCCGGCTGCACGGCGATGGAACCGGCGCGCATGGAGGCCCTGCTCGGCTGGCTGGACCCGGCGGCGCATCCGTTGTTCGTGCTGCTGCCCGAGGTGGAGTACGCGCGCCTGCAGCAAAGCTGGGGCCTGCCGGCGCAGCATCCGCAGGCCGCTCATTGACCCTTTTCTTTTCCCTTCTCCCTCCGGGAGAAGGTGCCCCAAAGGGGCGGATGAGGGTGCGGGCGAAGCCTCGCCATGTTCGATTGCATGAGGCTCCGCCCGTACCCTCACCCCAACCCCTCTCCCGGAGGGAGAGGGGCTTCGAAGCCCGCTCCGGTTTTCCTTCTTCCTTTTCGCCACTCGGCCTTCCATGACCACATCCATCCGACGCTTCCGGCTCTCCGCTCCCGTCAAAGTGCTGATCTCGCTGCTGGTCGGCGCGGTGGTCGGCCTGGCGCTCACCCACCATGACCCGGTGCTCGCGCTGCAGGTCGCCGAGTTTGCGCGGCCCATCGGCCGGCTGTGGCTCAACGCGCTGCAGATGACGGTGGTGCCGCTGGTCACCGCGCTGGTGATCGTCGGCGTCAACACCGCCAGCAACGCCGCCGCGTCCGGTCGCACCGCACGCAATGCGATCCTGGTGTTCATCGTGCTGCTGGTGGCCGCGGCCAGCTTCTCGGCGGTGATAACACCCGCGCTGCTGGGGCTGGTGCCGCACGACAGCGCCACCATGCAGACCTTCCGCGCCGCCCTGCACGCGCCGGAAACGCTGTCCAAGGCTCCCACCGCCGCGCAGTGGATCTCCTCGCTGATCCCCAGCAACGTGCTGGCCGTGGCCTCGGCCAACGCGATGCTGCCGCTGGTGGTGTTCGCGATGTTCTTCGGCTTCGCGCTGAGCCGCCAGGACGCCGAACGCCGCGACCGCATCCTGGAGATCATCAAGATCGTCGGTGACACCATGATCACCATCGTGCGCTGGGTGCTGTGGGCCGCGCCGCTGGGCGTGTTCGCGCTGGTGCTGGTGGTGTGCGCCGAGGTCGGCATGAGCGTGCTCGGCATCCTCGGCTACTACATCCTGCTGATGTGCGTGGTCTACATCCTGATCACCCTGCTGCTGTACGTGGTGGCGGTACTGGCCGCGCGCGAGGGCCTGCGCCGCTTCGCCGCCGCGCTGGTGCCTGTGCAGGTCATCGCCGGTAGCACGCAGTCGTCGCTGGCCTCGCTGCCGGCGATGATCGACAGCGCGCGCAACCGGCTGGGCTATCCCGCCGCGCTGACCTCGCTGGTGCTGCCGATGGCGGTGTCGCTGTTCCGCGTGACCAGCCCGGCGCAGTACATCGCCGTGGCCAGCTTCATCGCCTGGCTGTACGGCATCGACATCACCTTCTCGCAGTACGCGGTGGCGGTGCTGCTGGCCGCGGCCATCAGCATGGGCTCCACCGGCCTGCCGGGCCAGGCCAACTTCATGACCAACAACATGCCGGTCACGCAGAGCATGGGCCTGCCGGTGGAACCGCTGGGCGTGCTGCTGGCGGTGGACACGATTCCCGACGTGTTCTGCACCATCGGCAACACCACCGGCGACATGACCGCCACCTCGATCGTCGCCAAACGCATGGGCACGCCCGAGGAAGGGTGAAACCAACCGTAGGAGCGGCTTCAGCCGCGATGGGGCTTTCACGCAGCTCTGGGCACCGGGACTGCACGCTCAATGGATGGGAATCCAACGGGAAAGCCTCATCGCGGCTGAAGCCGCTCCTACCGTGAATGACAGCGGGCGGCCTTTCCCGCGCTTGCCGTCTTCGCCTATGGTGGGAACCTTGCCGCATTCACCCGGAGGACATGCCATGCCCCGCCCACTGCTGCTCTGTCTGGCCCTTGGCCTGACGCCCACCCTGTTCACCACCGCCTGCGCCGCGGACCCCGCCGCCGAGGCGGCGGTCAAGCCGGCGCAATGGCCGTTCGCCGCTACCGAGGTGGCCCGTTTCGACGAGCCGTGGGCGATGGCCTTCCTGCCCGACCGCAGCCTGCTGGTCACCGAGAAGGCCGGCAAGCTGATCCACTTCGATCCGGCCAGCGGCCGCCGCCATGAGATCGCCGGGGTACCGAAGGTGGCCTACGGCGGCCAGGGCGGCTTCGGCGACGTGGCCGTGCATCCGCATTTCGCCCATAACGGGCTGGTTTACTACAGCTATGCCGAGCCCGGCGGGAAGGACACCCGCGGCGCCGCGGTGGCGCGCGCGAAGCTGGTGCTCGACGCCGACGGCGGCGGCCGCCTGGTCGATGCGCAGGTGATCTGGCGGCAGACGCCGAAGGTGAGCGGCAACGGCCATTACGGGCACCGGCTGCTGTTCGGACCGGACGGCAAGCTGTGGATCAGTTCCAGCGAGCGGCAGAAGTTCGACCCGGCACAGGACATGGGCGGCAACCTCGGCAAGATCATCCGCCTGAACGACGACGGCAGCGTGCCGGCCGACAACCCGTTCGCCGCCCAGGGTTCGCCCGCCGACCAGGTGTGGTCGCTGGGCCACCGCAACGTCCTCGGCCTGGCCTTCGACGCGCGCGGGCGGCTGTGGGAAAACGAGATGGGCCCGAAGGGCGGCGACGAGCTGAACCTGATCCAGCGCGGCGGCAACTATGGCTATCCGCTGGTTTCCAACGGCGACCACTACGACGGCCGCGACATTCCCGACCACGACACCCGGCCGGAGTTCGTCGCTCCCAAGGTCAGCTGGACGCCGGTGATCTCACCGTCCAGCCTGGTCATCTACAACGGCGCGCTGTTCCCGCAGTGGCGCGGCAACGCCTTCATCGGCGGCCTCTCGTCGCAGTCGCTGGTACGCATCGCCTTCGACGGCGACAGCGCGCGCGAGGCCGAGCGCTTCGACATGGGCAAACGCATCCGCGCGGTGGTGCAGGGCCCGGACGGCGCGCTGTGGCTGCTGGAGGACGGCAGCAACGCGCGGCTGCTCAAGCTGACGCCGCGCACCCCGTAACGCGCGCAGGAGCGCACTTCAGTGCGCTCCTACGGTTTCCGGCGCATGCGCAGGTGCAGGCCGATGGCCTGCACCAGTCCGTAGCAGACCAGGGCAGCGGCCAGGCCCAGGGTCAGCGAGCTGGCGTTGGCGGCGCCGGGCGCCATGCCCTGGCTGAAGGCGCCGTCCTGCCAGCGCCAAGCCAGCCGCGCGACCAGCAGCAGCGACAGGGCGCCGCCGATCCACGGATTGGGTGTGTAGCCGGGCCGGCCTTCGCGCTGACCGAAGCGCGTGTGCTTCAGCGCGAACCATGCCAGCGCGATGCCGGCCAGCGCGCCCACGGCCATGCCGGCTGCCACGTGCGGCACGAAGGCCGCGGCCAGTCCAAGCATCGCCGCCACCAGCGCCAGGACCGCGATGCGCACGAGGGTGCGGCGCGGCTGCCAGGGCTGCCAGCCGAAATGGCGGCGGAGCCGGCGGTAGTACATCCAGCCGAAACCGGCGGTCATCAGCCACGGCAGGTAGGTGGGCATCGGGGCAGGCATCGGCGGGTCTCCGGCAGGCGCGGCCAAAGCATCGCATGCCCGCCGCCGGCATCAAGATGCCGGTCGCCATCCCGGCCCGGCAGGCGGGGCCGGGGGCAGACGCTCAGGGCGCCAGCAGTTCGAACCGCACCGGCTCGCCGCTCGCCGACGAAGCGCATACCCACAGGTCGAACAGGCCCGGTTCGGCGGTGAACACGCCCTCGCTGTTGGTGAAGGCCAGCTGCCCGCGGTCGAGCCGGAACACCACGTCCTTCGCCTCGCCCGGTGCCAGCAGCACCTTCTCGAACGCCTTGAGCTCGCGCACCGGGCGCACGCGGCTGGCGACGCGGTCGTGCACGTACAGCTGCACCACTTCCTCGGCGGCCACCGCGCCGGTGTTCGTCACGGTGGTGGTGACGACGAGTTCGCCGTTCCAAGCCAGCTGCGGCGTGCCCAGGCGCGGCGCCCCGTAGGCGAACGTGCTGTAGCCCAGGCCATGGCCGAAGGCATACAGCGGCGCGTCGGGAATCTCGCGCCAGCGCGCCTTGAACTCGGACATCCCCGGCAGTTCCGGGCGCCCGGTGCGCGGGTGGTTGTAGAAATACGGCTGCTGCCCGGAGTGCTGCGGAAAACTCACCGGCAGGCGCCCGGACGGGCTGTAAGCGCCGAACAGCACGTCGGCCACGGCGTGGCCGGTCTGGGTGCCGAGGAACCAGGTGACCGCGATGGCCTGCGCGTCGCGCACCGCGCCGTGCAGCGCCAGCGCGCGGCCGTTGCGCAGCAGCACCACGACCGGCGTGCCGGTGGCGGCGACCGCCTCGGCCAGCGCCTGCTGCGCCGGCGGCAGCACGATTTCCACCCGCGACTGCGCCTCGCCGCTGTAGCGCTGCGGTTCGCCCAGCGCCAGCACCGCCACGTCGGCGCGCCGCGCCGCGGCCACCGCTGCCTCGATGCCGCCTTCCAACGCCTCTTCCAACGCGCAGCCGGGCACCACCTCCAGCAGCGCGGCGTCGTCCAGCGCCGCGCGCATGCCCGCTTCCAGCGTGACGTAGCGCGTCTTGTCGCCGAACAGCGTCCAGCAGCCTTCGATGTTGTCGCGGTCCTGCGCGAACGGGCCGATCAGCGCGATCTTCTGCCCGGCCCTGCGCAGCGGCAGCAGCGCGCCCTCGTTTTTCAGCAGCACGATCGAACGCCGCGCCGCGTCGCGGGCCAGCGCGTCGTGCGCGGCGATGTGCGACGCATCGGCCTCGCGCGCCGGGTCCAGCGAGCGGTAGGGATCGTCGAACAGGCCGATGGCCTCCTTCAGGCGCAGGATGCGGCGCACCGATTCGTCCAGCACCGCCATCGGCACCTGCCCGCTTTCCACCAGCCCGGGCAGGTGCGCGGCGTAGAAGCCGCTCTGCATGCTCAGGTCCAGGCCGGCGCTGAACGCCTTGCAGGTCGCGTCCACCTCGTCGGCGGCATAACCGTGGGCGATCAGCTCCATGTCGGCGGTGTAGTCGGAAACCACCACGCCGTCGAAGCCCCACTGCCCGCGCAGCAGGTCGGTCAGCAGCCAGCGGTTGGCGCTGGCCGGCACGCCGTTGATGTCGTTGAAGGCGCTCATCAGCGCGCGCGCGCCGGCCGCCAGCGCCGCCTTGAACGGCGGCAGGTGCACGTCGTGCAGGGTCTGCGGCGAGATGTCCACCGGCGCGTATTCCATGCCGGCGGCGACCGCGCCATACGCGGCGAAGTGCTTGGGCGTGGCCAGCAGCGAATCGGCGGCGGCCAGGTCCCCGCCCTGGAAACCGCGCACGCGCGCGGCGGCGAAGGCGCAGCCCAGCACCACGTCCTCGCCGGCCGATTCGGCGCCGCGGCCCCAGCGCTGGTCGCGGGCGATGTCCACCGCCGGCGCGTAGGTCCAGTGGATACCGGCGGCGGTGGCCTCGATGGCGGTCGCGCGGGCGGTGCGTTCGGCCAGCGCGGGCTCGAAGCTGGCCGCTTCGCCCAGCGGGATCGGGAACACCGTGCGCATGCCGTGGATCACGTCGGCGGCCAGCGCCACCGGGATGCCGAGCCGGCTCTCCTCCACCGCCACGCGCTGGATTTCCCGGCCCTGCGCCGCGCCGACGCCGTTGAACAGGCAGCCCACGCGGCCGGCGCGCACCTGCTCCAGCACCTGCCCGGCGTTGCGCACGTTGGCGTCGGGATTCACATCCGGCGCAAACGGGCGGACCATGTCGGCGAAAACCCCCAACTGGCCCACCTTTTCTTCCAGGGTCATGCGGGCGATCAGGGATTCGATGCGGTCTGCCACCGGCGGTCCTTGTATGGAAACGCTTGCAAAGCGCGGATTCTAGCGCCGTCGTCGTGAAGCCCGGAAAGCCGGCCCGGCCCGCGCACCGCTAGGCGGACGCCGGCCCGCCGCGCATCGCCATCAGCATCGCGTCGCTGGATTCCTGGAATACGCGCAGGCCGAATTCGGGCAGGATCGCCAGCAGGTGGTCGAACACGTCCGACTGCGTGGCCTCGTACTGCACCCAGGCCACCGACGCGGTAAAGCAGTAGATCTCCAGCGGCAGGCCCTGCGGCGTCGGCGCCAGCTGCCGCACCATCAGGGTCATGCCCTGGTGGATGCCCGGATGGCTGCGCAGGTAACGCTCGACATAGGCGCGGAAGGTGCCGAGGTTGGTCATGCGGCGCGCGTTGACCTCTTCCGGATGCGCCTGCGCCACCTGCGCGTTCCACTGTTCCAGTTCGGCGCGCTTGCCGGCCAGGTAGTCGTCGAGCAGGCCGAACCGGTCCAGCCGCGCCAGCGCCGCCGCGTCGAGGAACTGCACGCTGTGCTGGTCCAGGAAGATCGAGCGCTTGATGCGCCGCCCGCCCGATTCCTGCATGCCGCGCCAGTTCTTGAACGACTCGGTGACCAGCTTCTTGGTCGGGATGGTGGTGATGGTTTTGTCCCAGTTCTGCACCGTCACCGTATGCAGGGCGATGTCGATCACGTCGCCATCGGCGTTCTGGCTGGGCATCTCGATCCAGTCGCCGATGCGCACGCGGCCATCGCCGCTGATCTGCACGCTGGCCACCAGCGACAGGATGGTGTCCTGGAAGATCAGCATCAGCACCGCGGTGGCCGCGCCCAGGCCGGTGACCAGGTAGCGCAGGTCCACGCCGGCCAAGGTGGCGACGATGGACAGGCCGGCGATCACGAAGATCACGATCCTGGTCACCTGCAGGTAACCCTTGATCGGCTTGTTGCGGGCGTCAGGACGCCGCTCGTAGAGGTCGTTGGCCGCGTCCAACGCGTGCGACACCGCCAGCGCCACGGTCAGCACCGCCCAGGCCTGGCAGGCGCCGACGATGAAGGCCACCAGCCCCGGCGGCAGGTCCGGCACCACCCGGATGCCGGCGGCGATCACCTGACTGGGGACCACGTTGGAGAGCCGCGCGATCACCCGCATCAGGTGGCTGCCGCGCCCGGTCTCGGCGCCGGGCAGGCGGCTGAGCAGCCGGCGCAGGCCACGCAGCAGGATGCGTTTGGTGACCCAGTTGGCCAGCGCCGCGGCGACCAGCAGGGCCGAAATCATCAGTGCCAGATAGGCGCCGGGATAGGGTTCCAGTGTGTTCTGCAACCGCTCGAGCCACTGTACCGCCACCACCGCATCCACCATCCGTCGTCTCCTGTGTGTTTCCGTCGTTCTTGAAATCGCCGGCCGGCACTGCCGCGTCAGGCCCGTTCGCGCTCGATGACCACGCCCACCGCGCGCGCGCCGCGCACCGCGCCGGGCTTGCTCAGCTTCAGGCGCAGCCAGCGCACGTCGAATTCATCCAGCACGATCCCCGCGCAGCGCTCGGCGAGGGTCTCCACCAGGCCGAAATCCGATTCGCGCACGTATTCCTGCAGGCGCTTGCTGACCGCCTTGTAGTTGAGCGTATCGGCAATGTCGTCGGTCGCCGCCGGCCTGCGGTTGTCGAAACCCATCTCCAGGTCGAACACCAGGGTCTGGCGGATGCGCCGCTCCCAGTCGTAGATGCCGATCAGGGCGTCGATCTCGAGCCCTTCGATGAATACCTTGTCCATGTATGAAGCGGGGAACCGGGATTGGAAACAGGGAATGTTACGTGCTGGCGCGTAAAGGGAAGTGGAGAGCCGCCGATCCGGCGGGAAGCACCCACGCGCCGATTCCAGGACCGGAACGGCGCGCGAACATCGCGCGCTCGCCGCGATCAGGCGCTTCCCGCTTCCTGTTTCCCCTTCCCTGCCGCCACCGGCGGCAGCGTGGCCATGTCCCAGCGCGGCACCACCTTCACTTCGGCCGGGCTGTGCTGGCCGGCCTGCAGGCGCAGCGCGCCGGCGAAGGCGATCATCGCGCCGTTGTCGGTGCACAGCGCCGGGCGCGGGAAGCACACGCGGCCGCCGCGACGCTGCGCGGCGTCCTGCAATTTCGCCCGCAGGCGCTTGTTGGCGCCGACGCCGCCGGCCACCACCAGCACGTCGCAGCTGGCCGCCTCCAGCGCGCGTTCGCACTTGATCGCCAGCGTATCGACCACCGCATCCTCGAAGCCGCGCGCGATGTCGGCGCGGGTCTGCTCGCTCTGGTCGCTGTCGCGCCAGGCCAGCAGCACCTGGGTCTTGAGACCCGAGAAACTGAAATCCAACCCAGGCCGGTCGGTCATCGGCCGGGCGAACCGGAACCGCCCCGGCGTGCCGGCCTCGGCCAGCCGGGCCAGCTGCGGGCCGCCCGGGTACGGCAGGCCCATCAGCTTGGCGGTCTTGTCGAAGGCCTCGCCGGCGGCGTCGTCCAGGGTCTCGCCGAGCAGGCGGTAGCTGCCGATCGCATCCACCGCGACCAGCTGGGTATGTCCGCCGGAGACCAGCAGGGCCACGAACGGCGGCTCCGGCGGGTCGTCCTCCATCAGCGGCGCCAGCAGGTGGCCTTCCATGTGGTGCACGCCGATGGCCGGCACGTCCAGCGCCCAGGCCAGCGAACGCGCCACGCCGGCGCCGACCAGCAGCGCGCCGACCAGCCCGGGGCCGGCGGTATAGGCCACGCCGTCGATCTCGGACACGGCGATGCCGGCCTCGTCCAGGGTCTGCCGGATCAGCGGCAGGGTCTTGCGCACGTGGTCGCGGCTGGCCAGTTCCGGCACCACGCCGCCGTATTCGGCGTGCAGTGCGATCTGGCTGTAGACCGCATGGGCGCGCAGGGCGTCGACGCCGGACAGCGCGGTGTCGTACACCGCGACGCCGGTTTCGTCGCAGGAGGATTCGATACCAAGGACTCTCATGCCGGTATTGTGAACCCCAAGGCGCGCGTTTACGAACCGCGGCGGCGGTCGCGGGCGCCTCCGGTCGCCCCTCCGCCCGGCCCCGCCCGTCGGCATCGCAGCCGTCTTCCTGCCATGGCGCCGCCGATCAGACGGCTGGCCCAAAGGCCACGGCAGGCCGCTCCCCCGCGGCCCGGCCTGCCGGCCCACTTGCGCCCAGATTCAAAGCGGCTATAATGCGCGGCTCACCGGGCGTGACCCGGTCTCACTGTGTCCCGGAGATTCCATGCCCAGCGTCAAAGTCCGCGAGAACGAACCTTTCGAGTTTGCGCTCCGCCGCTTCAAGCGCACCTGCGAAAAGGCCGGCGTGCTGGCCGAGACCCGCAAGCGCGAGTTCTACGAAAAGCCGACCCAGGAACGCAAGCGCAAGGCCGCTGCTGCCGTGAAGCGCCAGCTGCGTCGTTCCTCGCGCGACGTCACCAAGCGTCAGCGCCTGTACTGATCGGACGCGACTCCTGAGCGGGGGGCTTCGGCCTTCCGTGACCGGAGTGAAAGCCGGCACGCGCGAGCGTCGCCGGCTTTTTGCGTTCCCGCGCCCTGCCGCGCACCCCCGCATTCCGATCCCGCAAGAGGTGATCCATGAGCCTGAAACAGCAACTGACCGAAGACATGAAGGCCGCCATGAAGGGCGGCGACAAGCACTCCCTCGGCGTGATCCGCCTGATCAACGCGGCGATCAAGCAGAAGGAAGTCGATGAGCGCATCGAACTGGACGATGCCGCCGTGATCGCCGTGCTGGACAAGATGGTCAAGCAGCGCAAGGACTCGGTGAGCCAGTACGAGGCCGCCAACCGCGAGGACCTGGCCAAGGTCGAGCGCGACGAGATCGTGGTGATCGAGCGCTACCTGCCGGCCAAGATGGGCGAGGCCGAGATCCTGGCCGCGATCAACGCCGCCATCGCGCAGACCGGCGCCAGCAGTGCGGCCGACATGGGCAAGCTGATGGGCGTGCTCAAGCCGCTGCTGGCCGGCCAGGCCGACATGGGCCTGGTATCCAAGCTGGTCAAGCAGGCCCTGGCCGGCTGATCCGCCGCCGCTCCTGCCGGACGCCATCGCGCCCGGCAGGAGCGCATCCATCACGGCCCTCTCCGGGACGGCGTGCGATCCTGCCTGCCATGGCGCCCCTGTCACCGGACATGAAGCACCGCCTGGAGCGGTTGCAGCAGAGCCTGCCGGCCGCCCTGGTCCGCCGCTTCACCGAAGCGGACGTGATGACCCAGGCGGCCTCGCTGGCGTTCTACACCCTGCTCTCGCTGGCCCCGCTGCTGGTGCTGCTGCTGTGGCTGACCGCCTCGCTGTACCCGCCCGCGCAGCAGGCGCTGGTCGGCCAGATCGGCGACCTGGCCGGCCGCAGCGTCGCGGACGTGGCCGACACGGTCATCGCCAACGCCAGCGCGCGGCCCGACCTGGGCTCGCTGGCCGGCGTCTGGAGCCTGCTGCTGCTGTTCGTCGGCGCCACCGTGGTGTTCGCCCAGTTGCAGGGCGCGCTGAACCGGATCTTCCGCGCCGACCTGCAGCGTTTCGACGGCGTGCTCGGCTGGCTGAAGAAGCGCATCTTCTCCGCCGGCGTGGTGCTGGCGCTGGGTTTCCTGCTGATCGTGTCGATGGTCGCCACCACCGCCCTGCAGGTGGTGTTCGCGCACCTGCCCTCGCTGCTGCCGGCGGTGGGCTATGTGTCCACGCTGGTGCTCTACGCGCTGGGCTTCGCCTTCCTCTATCACTACCTGCCCGACCGGCCGGTGGCGTGGCCGCAGGCCTTCGGCGGCGGCGCGATCACCGCGGTGCTGTTCACCCTGGGCCGCTACGGCATCGGCCTGTACATCGCCAACGCCGCGCCCGGCAGCGCCTACGGCTCGATGGGCACGCTGGTGATCATGCTGGTGTGGGTGTACTACGCCAGCGTGGTGTTCTTCGCCGGCGCCCTGGTCACCGCGGTCATCGACGAACGCGCGCACCCGTAGGAGCGCACTTCAGTGCGCGAGGGGCTGTACCGGGAAAGCCACATCGCGCACTGAAGTGCGCTCCTACATGTCTGCCGCTGCATGGCATCCTATGCGCCTGCCATGGCCCGAATCCCCGACGCGTTCATCGACGACCTGCTCGCCCGCTCCGACATTGTCGAAGTGGTCGGCTCGCGCGTGCCGCTCAAGCGCCAGGGCAAGGAATACGCGGCGCGCTGCCCGTTCCACGACGAGCGTTCGGCCTCGTTCACCGTCTCGCCGACCAAGCAGTTCTACCACTGCTTCGGCTGCGGCGCGCACGGCACGGCGATCAGCTTCCTGATGAACTACGACCGCCTCGAGTTCCTCGACGCGGTGGAGGAACTGGCCAAGCGCGCCGGCATGGAGGTGCCGCGCGATACCAACCCGCGCAACCCGCAGCAGCAGGACGACAGCCGCGACCAGTACTCCGCGCTCGATGCCGCCACCCGCTTCTTCCAGAAGCAACTGGAAGGCAGCGACAAGGCGCGGGCCTACCTCGACGGCCGCGGCGTCGACGCCGACACCCGCGCGCGCTTCTCCATCGGCTACGCGCCGGACGGCTACAGCGCGCTGAAGGACGCGCTGGGCAAGGACGAGCGGCGCATGAAGCTGCTCGAGCGCGTCGGCCTGTTCTCAAAGAACGACCGCGGCCACGTCTACGACAAGTTCCGCGACCGGGTGATGTTCCCGATCTTCGACCGCCGTGGCCGCGTCATCGCCTTCGGCGGCCGGGTCATGGAAAAGGACGACGGTCCCAAGTACCTCAACTCGCCCGAGACCGCGCTGTTCCACAAGGGCCGCGAGCTGTACGGCCTGTGGCAGGTGCGCCAGGCCAACCAGAAGATCGAGCGGCTGATCGTGGTCGAGGGCTACATGGACGTGGTCAGCCTGTTCCAGTTCGGCGTCACCCAGGCGGTGGCGACGCTGGGCACGGCGACCACGCCGGACCACGCCGAGCTGCTGTTCCGCAACGCGCCGGACGTTTACTTCTGCTTCGACGGCGACAACGCCGGGCGCAAGGCCGGCTGGCGCGCGCTGGAGTCGGTGCTGCCGCGGATGAAGGACGGGCGCCAGGCGTTCTTCCTGTTCCTGCCCGACGGCGAGGACCCGGACACCATCGTGCGCAAGGAAGGCGCCGAGGCCTTCGACGCGCGCCTAAAACAGGCCACGCCGCTGTCGCAGTTCTTCTTCGACGAACTCACCCGCGAGATCAACCTGGGCACGCTCGACGGCAAGGCGCGCCTGGCCGAGCGCGCGAAGCCGATGCTGGCGCAGATTCCCGACGGCGCCTTCGGCGACCTGATGAAGCAGGAGCTGCAGCGCCTGACCGGCGTGGGCCGCGCGCCCGCCGGCAACGCGCCGGCCGCCGCGCCCATGCGCCGCGCGCCGGTCGCGCCGGTGCAGAAACGCAGCCTGGTGCGCGCGGCCATCGCCCTCCTGCTGCAGCAGCCTTCGCTGGCGCTGAGCCTGGAGGGCCACCACGCCATCGCCGGCCTGCGCCTGCCCGGCATCGAACTGCTGCTGGAACTGCTGGAACTGGTGCAGCAGCGCCCGGACATCAGCACCGGCGCGCTGCTGCAGCATTTCGACGGCCGCGAGGAACAGGCCGCGCTGCATAGGCTGGCTGCCGTCGCCCTGCCCGGCGACGAGGCCAGCTGGACCCAGGAGCTGCACGACGCCATCGTGCAGCTGGAGAAGCAGCTGCTGCAGCAGCGCCTGGACGAGCTGCAGGCCAAGCAGCGCCAGCAGGGCCTGGACGAAACCGACAAATACGAACTGCGCGAGCTGCTCAAGACACGCGCGACCATGCGCTGATGCAGGATCGGGAGGTCGCAATGACCAAGATCGATGACTTCTTCGCCCGTTACGAGGAAGGCGCCAACTCCTTCGATCCGGAGTTGATGGCTTCGCTCTACACCGCCGAGTTCATGGCCGGCGACCCGGGCGGCGTCTCATGCGGCCGCAACGACCAGACGCTGCGGGACGCCTTCGTCCATCGCAAGGCGTTCTTCCGGCAGATCGGTTTCAGGCGCGCCAGGATCCTGCACGTGGCGGCCACGCCACTCGACGGGCACTACACGATGGCGAAGGTGCACTGGCAGATGACGTTCGAGAAGCAACCCGGTCATCCGCTCGATTTCAGGTTCTTCATCACCTACTTCCTGCATGATCCGGGCAGCGGTCCGAAAGCCGCTTTCTGGATTTCGCATGACGACGAACAACGCGTCATGCGCGAGGCCGGGCTGGTTCCGTAATACATGCAACCCGTTCGACCGGCACCGCCCACGCGCGATTCCCACTGGAGAAGCCCATGAAGCTCAGCCATCCCCTTGCCCTGCTGTTGGCCCTGGCCGCCAACACCGCTTTCAGCGCCGAACTTCGCCAACCGGGCGAGCGTCTGTTCACCGGCGGCCAGCCCAGTGCGCAGCAGCTGCGCGACGCCGCACAAGCTGGCGTCACCACCGTGATCGATCTGCGCATGCCGCAGGAAGACCGCGGCTATGACGAAGCGGCGGCCGCCGAACAACTGGGCCTGCGCTACGTGCGCCTGCCCATCGACGGCGCTGGCGGCATCAGCGAGGCCAATGCGCGCACGCTCGACCGGCTGCTCCGCCAGGACACCGGGACCACGCTGCTGCATTGCGCCTCGGGCAACCGCGCCGGCGCGCTGCTGGCGCTGGCGCAGGCGCGCGTGCATGGCGCCTCCCCCGATGCCGCCCTGCAGTTCGGCCGCGACGCCGGCCTGACCTCGCTGGAACCGGCCGTGCGCGCGGCGCTGGAGACTCCGACCAAGCCCTGAGCCCGGCTTCCTGCCCACAAGGACACCCCCACCGATGACCCGCTGGTGGTCGCGCCTGCGACCGGACAACTTCACCCTCGCCCTGCTCGCCACCGTGGCCCTAGCCACCGTGCTGCCGATGACCGGCAACGCCGCGCGCGGCCTGGACCGCTTCACCGATTTCGCCATCGCCGCGCTGTTCTTCCTGCACGGCGCGCGCCTGCCGCGCGAATCCATCGTCGCCGGCATGCTGCACTGGCGCCTGCACCTGGTCATCCTGGCCTGCACCTTCGTGCTGTTCCCGCTGCTGGGCCTGGCGTTCAAGCCGCTGGCCGGCTGGGCGCTCACGCCCGACCTCTACATCGGCGTGCTGTTCCTGTGCGCGCTGCCGTCCACCGTGCAGTCGTCCATCGCCTTCACCTCGATGGCCGGCGGCAACATCCCGGCGGCGGTCTGCGCGGCCTCGCTGTCGAGCATCCTCGGCGTGTTCCTGACCCCGCTGCTGATGGGCCTGCTGGCCGGCAGCCAGGGCGGCATGGCCGATCCGCTGCACGCGGTCGGCGCGATCATGCTGCAGCTGCTGGTGCCCTTCGTCGCCGGCCACCTGCTGCGGCCGTGGATCGCGCGCTGGGTGGAGCGCCAGCGCGCGCTGCTGCGTTATACCGACCAGGGCACGGTGCTGCTGGTGGTCTACGGCGCGTTCGGCGAATCGGTCGTCGAAGGCCTATGGCGCAAGACGCCGGTCGGTTCGCTGCTCGCCGCCGCGCTGGTGGCCGTGGTGCTGCTGGCCATCGCCATGCCCGGCATCACCTGGCTGGCGCGGCGCCTGGGCTTCAGCCGCGAGGACGAGATTCCCATCGTGTTCTGCGGCTCCAAGAAGAGCCTGGCCACCGGCGTGCCGATCGCCAAGGTGCTGTTCGCCGGCGGCAGCCTTGGCGCGATCGTGCTGCCGATCATGATCTACCACCAGCTCCAGCTGATCGTCTGCGCGGTGGTGGCGCAGCGCTACGCGCGCCGTGCACCGTAGCTGCGGGGCTTGCCCCGCAGGAGGCGTTCCCGGTGAAGCTTCGTGCGGGGCAAGCCCCGCACCTGCGGCGCAGGCCCGGCTTCAAAGCACCGGCAGCAGCCAGTGGTCCACCAGCAGGAAGGCGAACAGCGCCATCAGGTAGACCACCGAGTAGCCGAACATCTGCATGTTGAACATCTCGTCCGGCGGGTCCTGCATCTTCCACGCGTACCACAGGAACACCAGGTTCAGCACGGTGGCGCCGCCGAGGTAGAACACGCCGCTCATGCCCAGCGCCACCGGCAGCAGGGTCACCACCACCAGCACCACCGAATAGAACAGGATCTGCCGGCGGGTATGCGGCACGCCGTGGGTGACCGGCAGCATCGGCACCGCGGCCTTGGCGTAGTCCGCGCGGCGGAAGATCGCCAGCGCCCAGAAATGCGGCGGCGTCCAGACGAAGATGATCAACACCAGCAGCGAGGCGTAGGCCCAGTCCGACGCGCCCTGCATGCCGGTGATCGCGGCCCAGCCCAGCAGCGGCGGCGTGGCGCCGGCCAGGCCGCCGATGACGATGTTCTGCGAGGTCGCGTGCTTGAGGTACACGGTGTAGACCACCGCGTAGCCGATCAGCGAGGCGAAGGTCAGCACCGCGGTGATCACGTTCACCCACAGCACCAGGATGGTCATCGACAGCGCGGCGAGCGCGGCGGCGAACACCAGCACCTGCCGCGAGGACACCTTGCCGACCACCAGCGGGCGCCATGAGGTGCGCGCCATGTTGGCGTCGATGCGCGCGTCCAGCAGCTGGTTGATCGCCGCGGCGGCCGCCGCCGCCAGCCAGATGCCGATGAAACCCACTGCGCCGGTCAGCGCCTGCGCGGCGGTCGGCCAGCCGGGGATCGCCAGGAACATGCCCACCAGCGCGGTGAACACGATCAGGGCCACCACCTTGGGCTTGGTCAGGTCCCAGTAATCGCGCAACGTCGTACTCATCGGCTCACTCCGGGGCACGCAGCCGCGCCAGCAGCGAGACCAGCACGAACAGCAGCAGCACGGCGCCGCCGTTGTGCATCACCGCCACCGCCAGCGGCAGGGCGAGCTTGACGTTGAGCACGCCCAGCGTGGCCTGCAGCAACACCAGCAGGCCCAGCGCGCTGGCCCAGCCGCGCATGCCCGGCAGGCGGAACATGCGCGCCGACAGCACCAGCAGGTACAGGGCGACGACCACGGCCATCATCCGGTGCGCCATCTGGATGGCGATGCGCGAGGCGCCGTCGAGCACGCCGCCTTCGTAGTCCACACCGATGCCGCGCCACAGGGTGAAGCCCTCGGCGTAGTTCTGCGGCGGCCACCACTGGCTCACGCAGCGCGGGAAGTTGTCCAGCGAGGCGCTGCCGCCGCCGCAGGCCAGCGCGGCGTAGTTGGCGCTCACCCAGCCGCCCAGCGCGATCTGCAGCACCAGCAGCGCCAGCCCGGCGCGCAGCCACCAGCGCAGGCGCGGCGCCTGCGCCAGGGTGATCGGCAGGTGCGTGGCCTTCCACGCCATCCACACCAGCAGGCCGAACATCAGCATGCCGCCGAGCAGGTGGCCCATCACCACGATGGGCTTGAGCAGCCAGGTCACCGTCCACATGCCGAGCAGCGCCTGGAAGATCACCACCGCCAGGGTCAGCACCGCCGCGCGCGACAGGTCGATGTTGGACCAGCGCAGCGCCGCCAGCAGCAGGATCGCCTCGCCGCCGATGGCCAGCACGCTGGAGGCGACATGCTCGCCGCGCATGTACAACGGTATGGCCAGCGCCACCAGCGCCGAAGCGGTGACCACCTGCGCCACGCCCCAGCGGCGGCGGCGCGCGGCCAGCAGCGCCAGGGTCAGGATCTCCACGCCCAGCAGGCCGGCCAGGAAACGGTGCACCTGCTCGCGCCAGGCCTTGTGGCTTTCCAGCGGGCGGATCTCGCTGGCTACATGCTGGGCGGCTTCCACCTGGGTCTGCGGCCAGGTGACGCGGCCGTAGCAGGTCGGCCAGTCCGGGCAGCTCAGGCCGGCGTCGGACAGGCGCACGAACGAGCCGAACATGATCGTGCTCGCGGTCATGATCAGCGCGAACCACGCCAGGCGGTGGAAATTGCGGTGCAGCGCCGGGCGCGCGGGGGCATTCATCGGATGGAACTCACTTCAGTTTCAACAGCCTGGAAAGGTCGGTGCGCAGGCCGCCCGGGTCGAAGCCGGGCGCATAGCGCAGTACCACAAAGCCGTTGGGATCGATCACGTACACGGGGATGCCGGCGGGGTCGTCCACCCCCGGCAGCTTCGCGCGGAACGCCGGCGAGGCCTGCAGCACCTTCAGCGCCGGCGAGGCCGCCACCTGCGCGGGCGGCGTGCCCAGCCACAGAATCTCGACATTATCCGCGTTATGGCCGAACAGCTGCCACACCGTGTGCAGCTGCTGCGACAAAGTGACGCAGGCCGGCGCGCAGTCGGCCGCAGGCGCCAGCACGATGCGCCAGTGGCGCGCAGCCGGATTCCAAGCGTAGGGGCTGCCATCGGCCAGCTGCAGGCGTTCCTGGCGCAGGTCCACCGGCGGCTCGAACAGCTGCCCATGGTTGCGGTTCACCTGCGGCATCCAACCGGAAAAACGCAGGATGCCGGCCAGCGCCATCGAGCCGAAGAACATGGCGAAGATCAGCAGCAGCACGCGGCGGCCGCGCTTGCGGATGGCGAGCTGTTCCGGAGTAAGGGCATTCATGTGCGGCATTTTCCCATGGCTTGGCGTTCAGCGCCCGCGGCGGCGGCGCCAGTGCAGTACGAAGGCGATCACCAGCACCGCCAGCGCCATGGCGAACCATTGCACCGCATAGCCAAGGTGGCGCGAGGGCGGCAGCGTGTTGGGCAGCAGGTCCAGGTCGCGGGTGTAGCCCAGCGGCGCGGCCGGATCGAGCCGCAGCACATGCACCGGAAGCGCGTCGGCCGGAAGCCCCAGGTTCGCGGCGATGGCCGGGAAATCCAGGCGCGTGGCCAGCCATACCCGTGGCTGCGGTGTCCCGGTCAGCGCCGGTCCCAGCGCCAGGCCGGGCGATGGCGGTGGCGCCCACAGCCCTTCCACGTCTATCCCGCCCTGCAGCGGCGCGATGCGCGGCAGCTGGCGGTCGGCCGGCAGGGGCAGCCAGCCCAGATCGACCAGCACCACGGCGGCCTGCGCGCGCGCGGCCTGGTACACCTTCAGGCCGGCGCGGCCATCGCGCAGCTGGTTGTCCAGCAGCACCGTGGCAGGAAGGAACTCGAGCCGGTCATGCACCCAGTGCAGCGTGTCCGGCGTGCGCAGCGCCTGCGCCAATGCCATCGCCTCGCTGCGGTCCGGCGGCACCTGCGCCAGCAGCGCCTGCTTCTCGTGCATGCGCTGCAACTGCCAGGCACCCAGCGCGCTGAACATGGCGGCGACCGCGAGCGCCAGCAGCCAGCCGAACAGACCCGTGTGCTGTCGCGTCATGACAACTGCGCCGCGAGCAGGTCAGATAGCAGCGCCTTCCCACTCCTCGAGCCGTGCATGAATGATTCGCTGAAGACACTGCTGGTGATCGCGTTCCTGATCGTCATCGTCTGGAATCTTGGCGCCGGGCTGTACTACCTGATGATCGACCGTGGCCAGACCAAGCGCACGGTCAATGCGCTGACGCGGCGCATCGTGCTGTCGGTGGTGCTGATCCTGCTGATCGTCCTGGGCATCTACAGCGGCTGGATCAAGCCGCATGGGGTCGGCGGCTGAAACCTGGCAGGTGCCCTCAAAGCAATGAGGGAGCGGCGTACCGGGATGCGATCCCGATGCCCCGCTCCCTGTTTTTTCCCGTCGCTTACAGCACGTAGACGAACAGGAACAGCATCAGCCACACCACGTCGACGAAATGCCAGTACCACGCCGCGGCCTCGAAGCCGAAGTGGTTGTCGCGGGTGAAGTGGCCCTTGGCCGAACGCAGCCACATGACGATCAGCATGATCGTGCCCAGCAGCACGTGCGCGCCGTGGAAGCCGGTGAGCATGAAGAACGTCGAACCGTAGATGCCCGAACCCAGGGTGAGGTTGAGCTCGCCGTAGGCGTGCATGTATTCCTCGGCCTGGAAGAACAGGAACACGCAGCCCAGCAGCACCGTGGCGCCCAGCCAGATCAGCAGCTGCTTGCGGTTGCCGGCCTTGAGCGCGTGGTGGGCGATGGTCAGGGTCGCGCCGGAAGTCAGCAGGATCAGCGTATTGACCAGCGGCAGACCCCAGGCCGGGATGGTCTGGAACATGCCGCCGACACCGCCCGGGCCGTTGGTCGGCCATGCGGCCGAATAGCCGTCCCACAGGATCTCGTTGGTCGCCACGCCATGGCCTTCGCCGCCCAGCCAGGCCAGGCCGTAGACACGGGTGTAGAACAGCGCGCCGAAGAAGGCGCCGAAGAACATCACTTCCGAGAAGATGAACCAGATCATCCCCATGCGGAACGAGCCGTCGACCTGGCGGTTGTAGTTGCCACCGACCGACTCGCGGATCACGTCGCCGAACCACAGGAAGAGGGTGAACACCAGCATCGCCAGGCCGATGAAGAAGGTCCAGCGGCCCCAGCTGGCGTCGTTGAGCCAGCTGGCCACTCCGACCATCAGCACCAGCATGGAGATCGAGCCGACGAAGGGCCAGCGGCTCTGGCTCGGCACGAAGTAGACGTTGGCATCAGGCGTGTTGTGGGCCATGGCTTGCTTCCGGATCCGTGGTCAGGGGGCTGCGTGCGACGAGCCGCCGGCCGAGGCCGGTGCCAGCTGCGCCGTCAGCGCGTCATTCTTGTAGAAGGTGTAGGACAGGGTGATCGTGCGGACGTCTGCGGGCAGGTCCGGATCGACGATGAAACGCACCGGCATCTCGCGCTGCTCCCCGGCCTGCAGGGTCTGCGCGGTGAAGCAGAAACACTCGGTCTTGTTGAAATAACCGGAGGCGCGCGCCGGCGCCACCGAGGGCACCGCGCTGCCGACCAGCGCGTGGTCGCTGTCGTTGCGGGCGAAGTACAACGCCTCGTTCAACTCGCCCGGCACCACGTCCATCGTCAGCTTTTCCGGATGGAAGGCCCACGGCAGCTTGGAATTGACGCCGCCATCGAACTCGACACGTACCACGCGCTTGCCGGTCGCGGCCTGGGAAGCGGCCACCTGGCTGGCGCCGCGCTCAAGGCGCACGCCGAACACCTTCTCGCAGGCGATGCGGTACAGCGGCACCAGCGAGAAGGTCAGCACGAATACGCCCAGCGCGACGCCGAGCAGCCGGACGATGCCGGCGCTGCGTTCGGGCCGGGGCGCGGGCGTGGTCAATGCGCCAGCACTCCGGACAGGATGAAGCCGGCGTAGATCGCCACCGCGATCAGGCCCACCACCAGCGCCGTGCGCCGCGAACGGCGGCGGCGCAGGGCCAGTTCATCGGGTTGCCAGTCGGGACGGCTCATCGACACGCGCCTCAATGGGTGACGTCGTCATGGGCCAGGTCGCCCGGCTGGATCACCGGCGGCACGGTGAAGGTGTGCGCCGGCGCCGGCGACGGCACGGTCCACTCCAGGCCCTTTGCGCTTTCCCAGGCACGCGCGTCGGCGCGCTGGCCGCTGCGCAGCGACGACAACAGGATGGCAGCCATCAGGAACGGGGTGACGAACATGCCGAACGCGCCGATCGAGCTGACCAGGTTCCAGTCCGCGAACACCGGGTTGTAGTCCGGGATGCGGCGCGGCATGCCGGCCAGGCCGAGGAAGTGCTGCGGGAAGAACAGCAGGTTGACGAACACCATCGTCCACCAGAAATGCACCTTGCCCCAGAACTCGTTGTACATGCGGCCGGTCCACTTCGGCCACCAGTAGTAGACCGCGGCGATCAGCGCCAGCACCGCGCCGGTGACCAGCACGTAGTGGAAGTGCGCGACCACGAAGTAGGTGTCGTGGTACTGGAAGTCGGCCGGCACGATGGCCAGCATCAGGCCGGAGAAGCCGCCGATGCTGAACAGCACCACGAAGGCGATGGAGAACAGCATCGGGGTTTCGAAGGTCAGCGCGCCCTTCCACATCGTGCTGACCCAGTTGAACACCTTCACGCCGGTCGGGATCGAGATCAGCATGGTGGCGAACATGAAGTAGATCTCGCCGCCCAGCGGCATGCCCACCGTGAACATGTGGTGCGCCCACACGATGAACGACAGGAACGCGATGGCCGCGGTGGCGTACACCATCGCCTGGTAGCCGAACAGCGGCTTGCGGCTGAAGGTGGGGATGATCTCGCTGATCACGCCGAACGCCGGCAGGATCATGATGTAGACCTCGGGATGCCCGAAGAACCAGAAGATGTGCTGGTACATCACCGGGTCGCCGCCGCCGGCGGCGTTGAAGAAGCTGGTGCCGAAGAACTTGTCGGTCAGCAGCATGGTCACCGCGCCGGCCAGCACCGGCATGACCGCGATCAGCAGGAACGCGGTGATCAGCCAGGTCCAGCAGAAGATCGGCATCTTCAGCAGGTCGATGCCCGGCGCGCGCATGTTGAGCACGGTGGCGATGATGTTGATCGCGCCCATGATCGAGCTGATGCCGGCCACGTGGATGGCGAACACGCTGAAGGCGACGTTGTAGCCGCCCTGCAGCGACAGCGGCGGGTACATGGTCCAGCCGCCGGCGGGCGCGCCGCCCGGCAGGAACAGGGTCAGCAGCAGCAGGGTGAAGGCCACCGGCAGCAGCCAGAACGACCAGTTGTTCATGCGCGGCAGCGCCATGTCCGGCGCGCCGATCTGCAGCGGGATCATCCAGTTGGCCAAGCCGACGAAGGCCGGCATCACGCCGCCGAAGATCATCACCAGCGCATGCACGGTGGTCATCTGGTTGAAGAATTCCGGCTTCATGTGCTGAAGCCCGGGCTCCATCAGCTCCCAGCGGATCAGCACCGACATGAAAGCGCCGATGATGAACATCAGGAAGCTGAAGAGCAGGTACAGCGTTCCGATGTCCTTGTGGTTCGTGGAGAAGAACCAACGCTCGAAGAAGCCTTGCTGGTGGCCGTGATGGTCGGAGTGGCCCACTGCGGAGTTCGCCATTGCAGCTATACCTCGTTATCCAGTTTCCAGGCATCGCGCCGGCCCAGGCCGGCGCGCAGCGGTATCAGGCGCCGGCCGCCGCGGGCGCCGGTTCCGCGGCGGGCGCGGCCTCCGGCTGCGGGGCGTCGGTGGCCGGCTCGGCGGCAGGCACGGGTTCGGCCGCGGGCGCCGCTGCGGGCTTGCGCGAGGCCAGCCACGTCTTGAATTCTTCCTTCGACACGGCCTTGACCACGATCGGCATGAAGCCATGGTCCTTACCGCACAGTTCGGCGCACTGTCCGCGGTACACGCCTTCCTGCTCGATGTTGGTCCAGCGCTCGTTGATGAAGCCCGGCACGGCGTCCTGCTTCCAGCCCAGCGCCGGCACCCACCAGGCGTGGACCACGTCGTCGGCGGTGATGACGAAACGGATCTTGGTATCCACCGGCAGCACCAGCGGATTGTCGACGTCGAGCAGGTAGTGCGGATCGGTGGCCATGGTCGGCACCGCGCCGCTCTGGCGCACCTGGTCGGACTTGCGGTCCAGGCGGCTGGTGAACTCCACGTTCTCGCCCAGGTACTCGTACTTCCACATCCACTGGTAGCCGGTGATCTTCACCGTCATCTCGGAATCGCGGGTGTCGTACATGGCGATCAGCTTGGCCGTGGCCGGCCACGCCATCACCACCAGGATGATGATCGGGATGACGGTCCAGATGATCTCGGCCTTGGTGTTGTGCGAGAACTGCGCCGCCACCGCGCCCTTGGACTTGCGGAACTTGAAGATGGCGTAGCCCATCGCGGCGAACACGATCACGCCGATGACGGTGCACACCCACAGCGCCACCATGTGCGCGTCCCACGCCATGCGCGCGGTATGGGTGACGCCCTTGCCCATGTTGAGCTGCCAGCGCTGCGGATCGCCCGCCTGCGCCCACGCCATCGGAGCCGCCAGCGCCATCGCCGCCAGACCGAGGCCGTTCCTGCACCACATTCCCCACCTGTTGCTTTGCTTCATTGCCTAGACCCTTGAGACGTCATCGGTTGCGGCCGTCACTGGCCGCGAGCAAGCCTTCCAGCGTCGCCGCCAGTTCCCTGCGTTCGGCGGGTGCGAGGAGACTCCCCACTTCGACCCGCTTCCCGCTGGAGACCAGCGCGACCCGTTCATCCTCGATCACCACGCGCACCCAGTACGGGTGGGCGCGGAAGACCGGCGGACATCCGGCTGCGCGGATCACCTCCACGCAGTCCGGTCCAACCCGGATCTCTTCCCGGCGCTCGCCGCCGCGCCATGACGCGCGCAGGGCCGCTCCCACCAGGAAGCAATGCAATACCGCGAAAACAGGGGCGAAAACGTTTCCAGACAGCCAGCCCAGGCCCGCCGAGAACGCCATCAACCCTGCCAACGCAACGAACAACAGGACGAACTGCCGGGCGCTGAGTGCCCGTGGGGGATGCAGCACCAGCTGCGCACGTGAGCCGCCTTCAACCCGCCGAAGCATCTCGATCATGTCGCAACCGCGTCCGTACCGCGGAAAACGGCTTCGATGGTAGCCCCGCCCAATCACCCCGGCAAGCTCTCATTCATCATTGTCGTGATTGCTGCACTGCACACTGGATTTGTGCCCGACCAAATCGACATCGGCAGATAATTTGCCGGATTCAGCACAAATTGATGGAGGCCTGCGATTTTCGCTGGATCGCCCTTGTACCAATGGTTGCGGTGCCACCAGGAGGCCGCCGGGAGGGCTGGGAAATCCGCCGCCAAGGATTAAAATGGCCGAATCCCAACGTGTCCCGATGTGGTCATGCCCATGAATGCAACACCGTCCACCCACGCCGCCGCGGCCCTGCCGCTGCTCTCGCCCGAACTGCCGCCCCGACCGGCCGCGCTGCGCCAGGCCATCACCGACGCCTGGCTGAAAGACGAGGCCAGCCACGTGCGCGAACTGCTGGAGCAGGCCCGCCTGCCCGCCGCCGAACAGGCCCAGGTCCAGGCCACCGCCGCCGACCTGGTGCGCCGGGTGCGCGCCCGGGCCAAGGACCAGGGCGCGATCGAGGCCTTCATGCGCCAGTACGACCTGGGCAGCGAGGAGGGCGTGCTGCTGATGTGCGTGGCCGAGGCGCTGCTGCGCATCCCCGACCAGGAGACGGCCGACAAGCTGATCCGCGACAAGCTCGGCGAGGCCGACTGGAAGCGCCACATGGGCCAGTCCGATTCGGTGCTGGTCAATGCCTCGACCTGGGGCCTGATGCTGACCGGCCACCTGGTCGACCTGGCCGACGCCACCAAGCGCGACGTGCACGGTGCCTTCAAGCGCCTGATCGGCCGCGTCGGCGAGCCGGTGATCCGCCTGGCCGTGCGCCAGGCGATGAAGATCATGGGCCACCAGTTCGTCATGGGCCGCACCATCGACGAGGCGCTGGCGCGCTCGCACAAGGGCGACAACGGCAACTACCGTTATTCGTTCGACATGCTCGGCGAAGGCGCGCTGACGATGAAGGACGCGGCGCGCTATCTGGACGCCTACAAGCGCGCCATCCACGCCATCGGCAGCGACAACATCGCCCGCGGCGGCAAGGCCGATGGTGACGTGACGAAATCGCATGGCATCTCGATCAAGCTCTCCGCGCTGTACCCGCGCTACGAGCACGCCAAGCGCGAACGCGTGCTGGCCGACCTCGTGCCCGGCGTGCTGGAACTGGCGCAGCTGGCCAAGAGCTACGGCATCGGCTGCACCGTCGACGCCGAGGAAACCGACCGCCTCGAACTGTCGCTGGACATCATCGAGCGCGTGGTCAGCGATCCCTCGCTCAAGGGCTGGGAAGGCTTCGGCATCGTGGTGCAGGCCTACCAGAAGCGCACCCCGTACACGATCGACTACCTCGCCGACCTGGCCCGCCGCATCGGCCACCGGCTGCAGGTGCGCCTGGTCAAGGGCGCGTACTGGGATGCGGAGATCAAGCGCGCGCAGATCGACGGCCTGCCCGGCTACCCGGTGTTCACCCGCAAGCAGAACACCGACGTGTCCTACCTGGCCTGCGCCAAACGCCTGTTCGGCCATGCCGACGTGCTGTACCCGATGTTCGCCACGCACAACGCGGCCACCATCGCCGCGGTGAAGCAGATCGCGCAGGGCCGCACCTACGAGCACCAGAAGCTGCACGGCATGGGCGACGACCTGTACGCCGAGGTGGTCCCGGCCGACCGCCTGGACGTGCCGTGCCGCGTGTACGCGCCGGTCGGCTCGCACGAGGACCTGCTGCCCTACCTGGTGCGTCGCCTGCTCGAGAACGGCGCCAACTCCAGCTTCGTCAACCGCATCACCGACGAGGACGTGTCCATCGACGACCTGATCCGCGATCCGGTCGAAGCCGTGTCCTCGTTCGAATCCATCCCGCATCCCAAGATCCCGCTGCCGGTCGACCTGCTGCGCAGCCAGAACCACGACAGGAACAACTCCATGGGCATCAACCTCGCCAACGACAACGCACTGCGCGCCCTCGCCGAGCAGCTCGACGCCGCGGTCAAGCCGTGGCAGGCCGCCCCGCTGGTGCCCGGCGCCAGCGCCACCGGCGCCAGCGTTGCGGTGACCAACCCGGCCGACACGCGCGAGGTGGTCGGCCACTGGCAGGCCGCCGACAGCGCCACCGTGCAGAAGGCGCTGGCCAATGCCGTGGCCGCGCAGCCGGCCTGGAACCGCACCCCGGCCGCCAGCCGCGCCGCCATCCTCGAACACGCCGCCGATCAGCTGGAATCGCGCATCGCCGAGTTCATGGCGCTGTGCGTGAAGGAAGCCGGCAAGAGCCTGCCGGACAGCGTCGCCGAAGTGCGCGAGGCGGTGGACTTCCTGCGCTACTACGCCAAGCAGGCGCGCGAACAGTTCGGCAGCGCCGAGAAGCTGCCGAGCCCGACCGGCGAGAGCAACGAGCTGCAGCTGCATGGCCGAGGCGTGTTCGTCTGCATCAGCCCGTGGAATTTCCCGCTGGCGATCTTCCTGGGCCAGGTCAGCGCCGCGCTGGCCGCCGGCAACAGCGTCATCGCCAAGCCGGCCGAGCAGACCAACCTGGTCGGCTACTACGCGGTGAAGCTGCTGCTCGACGCCGGCGTGCCGGAAGGCGTGCTGCAGTTCCTGCCGGGCGACGGCGCCACCGTCGGTGCCGCGCTCACCGCCGACCCGCGCGTGGCTGGCGTGGCCTTCACCGGCTCCACCGAAACCGCGCGCGCCATCAACCGCGCCATGGCCGCGCGCGACGCCGCCATCGGCGTGCTGATCGCCGAAACTGGCGGCCAGAACGCCTTCATCGCCGACTCCTCGGCGCTGCCGGAGCAGCTGGTCAAGGACGCGATCGGCTCGGCCTTCACCTCCGCCGGCCAGCGCTGCTCGGCCGCGCGCGTGCTGTTCGTGCAGGACGACATCGCCGACAAGGTGATGGGCATGCTGGCCGGCGCGATGGCCGAACTGAAGGTCGGCAACCCGGGCGAGCTGTCCACCGACGTCGGCCCGGTGATCGACGCCGACGCGCTGCAGATCCTCGAGGACCACGCCGCGCGCATGGACAGGGAAGCGCGCCTGATCGCCGCCGCCCCGCTGTCCGACGCCACCGCGCACGGCACCTTCTTCGCGCCGCGCGCCTATGAGCTGAAGGACCTGGGCCAGCTGCACAGGGAAATCTTCGGGCCGGTGCTGCACCTGATCCGCTGGAAGGCCGACCAGCTCGACGCGGTGATCGACCAGATCAACGCCACCGGGTACGGCCTGACCCTGGGCGTGCATTCGCGCATCGACGAAACCGTCGATCGCATCGCCTCGCGCGTCAACGTCGGCAACGTCTACGTCAACCGCAACCAGATCGGCGCGGTGGTCGGCGTGCAGCCGTTCGGCGGCCAGGGCCTGTCCGGCACCGGCCCCAAGGCCGGCGGCCCGCACTACCTGCTGCGTTTCGCCACCGAAAAGACGGTGACGGTGAACACCACCGCCGCCGGCGGCAACGCCTCGCTGCTGACCCTGGGCGACTGATCCCGCGCGGTCGGTGCGTCACTGGAAAACCCCGCGAAAGCGGGGTTTTTTCATGGGTCGACGCGGTGCAGCCGGCGGAGCCGGTGAAAGGTACGTGCGACGCAACCGGTCCACCAAGGCCGACCGGCCGCCATGCGCGGCTGGCTCAAGCAGCGGCGTCGACCGCCTGGGCCGGTGCCTGCGTGCGCATCAGCCGCCGCCAATGGCGCAGTGCCACCAGCGCATTGATCCAGAAGCCGACGTAGAGGATCGAGGTCAGGTGCAGTCCGCGGCTGTAGTACAGCGGCACGGCGATGCTGTTCACCAGCAGCCACACCCACCACGATTCCAGCTTGCGGCGCATCATCAGCACCTGCGCGATCATGCTCAGCACCAGCACCGCCGAATCGACGTACGGTGCATAGGCGTTGGTCAGGCGGGTCAGCATCCAGCCGTAGCCGAAGGTGGCTGCCACCGCCAGCGGCAGCAGCCAGCCCCATGCGCGCGGGCGCAGGGCGGTGATCGGCAGCGGCGCGCCATGGTCGCCGCGCAGCCATTGCCACCAGCCGAGCACGCTGACCGCGATGAAGAAGAACTGCAGCGCCATGTCCGCGTACAGGTGCGAGCGTTCGAACACGATGGCGAACAGCGCGCAGCCGACGATGCCCAGCCACCAGGTGTGCACGTTGTTGCGGCCGGCCAGCAGGATCGAGCCGGCGACGGCGACATTGGCGGCCAGCTCCAGCTGGAACGCGGGATCGGACAGGTTCATGCGCCATTGTCGCCTGCGCCGCGCCTCCAAGCCACGGCATCGTCGCCGTGCGGCGGGCAGGCGCGCGCCGCACGGCAGGAAAACGAAAGGCCCCGCTTGCGCGGGGCCCTCCGGGTTGCAGCGACAGGCGGTGCCTGGATCAGAACTTGTAGTTGATCGAGGCGGCGAGGATGTCGCCGGCGACCTTGTACTTGCCCTGCAGCACGTTGCCGGTCGCCGAGGTGGCGTTGATCGCCGGTTCGTTGGTGAACAGGTGGGTGTAGCCGAAGTTGAACTCGGTGTTCTCCTTCGGGGTCCAGCCCAGGCCGAACGACAGCCACTTGCGGGTCACGTCCGGCACGCGCACATCGCGGTGGCCGTAGGTGGTCGGGGTTTCGTCGTAGGCCACGCCGCCGCGCAGGGTGACGGTGTCGGACAGCTTGTACTCGGTACCGATCGAACCGAAGGTGGTGTCCTTGTAGCCGAACACCAGCGTGTTGTCGGGCTGGTTGGAGGCGAAGTCCACGGTCACCTTGTCGAACGCGGTGGCCCAGGCGGTGCGCGACACGTCGCCCATCACCGTCCAGCGGTCGTTGATGCGGTGGGTCACGCTCATGGTGAGCGAAGCCGGCAGGGTCACGGTGGCCTTGCCGCTGGTATCGACGAACAGGCCGCTGGCCGGCTGGCCCAGCGCCGCGGCGACATTGCCCGGGACGGTGAAGTCGGCCTTGCCGCCGGTGATCTTGTGTTCGACCTTGGAGCGGTAGCTGAAGGCGATGTTGGTGTTCTCGCTCGGGCTCAGCGTGGTGCCCAGCACGTAGCCGACCGCGTTGTTGTCGCCTTCGATGGTCACCGAACCATCGGCGCTGCCCGGGTAGAAGCCAAGGGCGGCGGCCTGCTGGGCGCCCTGCCCACGCGCCGCGCGGATCTGCGCTGCGGTCGGGTTGGCGATCAGCTTGCGCAGCTGCGCTTCGGCCTTGTCCTGGGCGCCGCTGCTGACGATGGCGCCCATGTCCAGGGCGTTGCCCAGCTCGATGGTCAGGTGCTCGACGAACACGCTGGCGCCGAAGGACACGTACGGGTTGACGTCGTAGGAGAACGCCGCGCCCAGGTCGATGGCCTTCAGGTCGGTGGTGGTGCCGTGGTAGCGGCCCACCCAGCCCTTGTCGTACTCGGTCTTGAAGCCGAACGGCGCGGTCAGCGACAGGCCGAAGTGCATGTTGTCGTTCTCGCCGAACGGCACATGGAAGTAGGCCGCCGGAACCGGGGCGATCATGCCGGCGTCGCCGCCGTTGCCGCCGGAGATCGGCGTGCCGGTGCCCGGACCGGTCGCGCCGGCGTTGCGGGCGTTGTAGACGTCTTCCATCTTGGCCGAGAAGCTGATCGCGCTCAGGTCGGCCTGGAACTGGCGGCCATTGAGCAGGCGCATCGATGCCGGGTTGGTGGCGACCACCGAGGCATCATCCCAGGCGGAGGTGGAGCCGGCGAAGGCGCGGCCCAGGCCCTTGGCGCTGTTTTCCTTGAGCTGGAACGCGGCGGCGTCGGCGTTGCTGAAAGCCAGGGCACCAGCAATGCCGACGGCCAGGGCGGTGACGCGTGCGAGGGTGGAAGCGGTATGCATGTTGGAAGCTCTCTCCGTAGGGCGGTGGTGATTCGTTGTGCGCCTGCACCGCCAGGCCGTTGCCAGCCCTGCGGTGCGCCGGAGTCCCCTCCCGACATACGACGCCGTATGCAGTATCCATCAAGCCTGTTAACTAAACAATAACGCCGCCCCCATTCATTTCCTCTCGCTCCATCACCCTGTCCCGGGCCTTCACGGGGTAGGCTTGCGCGCCCATGTTCATTTCCATTCCCTCCCGCCATAAACCCGGACCGCGCTGGGCGGTGCCGCTGCTGTTCGCGGCGATCTGGCTGGCCTTCCTGTGGTCGATCTCGCGGCCGGACGAGGCCCGCCGCTCGCTGTGGATGGACTGGGGCGCGCTGTCCACGGGCCTGGGAAATCCCCAGGACTGGTGGGCCGCCCTGCGCGACGGCAGCGTGCTGCGCCTGTTCACCGCGCTGTTCCTGCACGCAGACTGGTCGCACCTGCTCGGCAACCTGGTGTTCCTGCTGATCTTCGGGCTGCCGGCCGAGCGGGTGCTCGGGCCGTGGCGGCTGCTGCTGCTGTTCCTGCTGGGCGGAGCGGCGGCCAACCTGACCGCGTTGTACGCGTTGGAGTCGCCGGACCAGATCATCATCGGCGCCAGCGGGGCGGTGTCGGCGCTGCTGGGCGCGTACCTGGCGCTGTTCCCGGGCGCGCGGCTGGGGGTGGTGGTGCCGCTGGGCCTGTTCCTGGAGTTCGTGCGCGCGCCGGCCTACCTGCTGATCGGGGTATGGGCGGCGCTGCAGGTGGTATTCGCCTACATCGGCCCCAGCTTCGGCATGGTCGCCTGGTCGGCGCACGTGGCCGGTTTCCTGTTCGGCATCGTCTACGGCCTGTACATCCGCGCGGCGATCGCCCGGCGGCTGCGCAAGCGCCACGGCTTCTAGCCCGGGCACGGCGGCGCCCGCAGCCTCCCTATAATCGGGCGATGAGCAGCAAGCCCCTGTACAAGATCACGTTCCTCAACCACGGCAAGGTGTACGAGCTGTATGCCCGGCGCGTCGGCAGCAGCCATCTGTGGGGATTCAACGAAATCGCCGAACTGGTGTTCGACCTTCACGACGGCCTGGTGGTGGACCCGACCGAAGAGCGCCTGCGCGAGGAGTTCGGCGATACCAAGGCGCTGCATCTTCCGATGCAGAGCATCGTGCGCATCGAGGAAGTGGAGAAGAAGGGCCAATCGGCCATCCGCGACGCGGCCACGGGAGAAAAGGTGGTCACGCCGTTTCCGATGCCGGCCAAGCCGCGCTGAGCGCACCTCTTCCCCTTTCGGGGAAGTCGCGTTTCGGGGAAGGCGCGTGGCTGGCGAACTCCCGCCCATGCACGTGTATGACCGATGCTCGGCAGCAGGGCGTGTTGGTGCTAAACGCCGGGGAGAAGTCGCGTGAGGTTTCGCGACAGGCGAAGGTCGCAAGGGTTTCCCGACCCTCACCCCAACCCCTCTCCCGGTGGGAGAGGGGCTTTCAAGGACACGCCAACGCGCATTGTCACTTGTCGCTGTCGACGGTTTCCGGCTTGGCATCTTCCGGCTTGGCCGGCACGGTGGCGCCTGCAGGCTGCGCCTTCGCTTCCGGCTTCGCCGGCACGGTGACGCCCACCGACGGGGCCTTCGCTTCCGGTTTGGCCGCGGCCGCAGGCCGGGCCGCGAGCGAGCCGGGCTGCTTGAGCTCGCGCAGCGCCGACTGGATCGGCCCGTCGCCCGGCAGCACCACGCCGCTGGCGACGCCGGACGCCTCGTCGTCACCGCGCAGGTGGCCCGGCAGCTTGGCTTCGCTGAAATCGGCCAGCGCGGCCGGCATGTCCCTGGTGGCGTTGGCCGGGTCGGGGGCCAGTTCCACGTCCGGCACGATGCCGGTGGCCTGGATCGAACGGCCGCTGGGCGTGTAATAGCGCGCGGTGGTGAGCTTGACCGAATCGCCGTTGTCCAGCGGCAGCACGGTCTGCACCGAGCCCTTGCCGAAGGTGCGGCTGCCGACGATGCGGGCGCGCCGGTTGTCGTGCAGGGCGCCGGCCAGCACCTCCGACGCGCTGGCCGAGCCGGCGTCCACCAGCGCCACCACCGGCGCACCCTTCATCAGGTCGCCCGGCGTCGCCTCGAACTTCGCATCGCTGACCGAAATGCGGCCGCGGGTACTCACGATGCCGCCCTGCTCCAACAGGTCGTCGGCCACCTGCACCGCCGCGGTGAGCAGGCCGCCGGGATTGCTGCGCAGGTCCAGCACCAGGCCCTTCAACTTGCCCCCGGCCTGCGCCTGCAGCTGGGCGATGTGCTTCTGGAAATCCGCGCCGGTATCGGCCTGGAAGGTGCTGATGCGCACATAGGCATAACCGGGTTCGAGCATCCTGCTGCGCACGCTGGTGACGCGGATGGTCTCGCGGGTGACGGTGACGTCGAACGGCTTTTCCTCGCCGCGCTCGATGGTCAGCACCACCTGGCTGCCGGCCGGGCCGCGCAGCGGCTCCATCGCCTCGATCGCATCGATCGGCTTGCCGTCGATGGCCACGATCAGGTCGTTGGCGCGCAGGCCGGCGCGGGCGGCCGGCGTGTCGTCGATCGGCGAAACCACCTTGAGCACGCCGTCCTGCTGCAGCAGTTCGACGCCGATGCCCTCGTAGGCGCCGGTCGCCTGCTCGTCGAACGCCTCGGCGTCGGCCTTGTCGAAGTAGGTGCTGTGCGGGTCCAGGTCCAGCAGCAGGCCGCGCACCGCCGACTGCATCAGCTTCCTATCGTCCACCGGATCGACATAGGCCGCGCGCACCGCGTTGTACACGGCGACGAAGCGGCGGATCTCCTCCAGCGGCACCCGCGAGGTGACCGACTCCTTGGCATCGGGATCGTCCGCCCCGGGCGTCTTGTCCGGGACGCTCTGCGCCAGGCCGACGGCCGGCGACAGCGCGAACAGCAGGGCAGCAGCAAGGCCGGCTACACGCATGAACCACTCCATGAAAAACGCATGCGCACCATGCGCGTCGGAACCGATTATGCGCGAAGCCCGGCCGAATTCCCGTTGAACGCGGGGCACCGGGACCGCCGCCCGCTCAGCCTGCGGTCACTGGCGCTGCAGCCAGGTGGAAGGGTCGACCGGCTGGCCATTGCGGCGCAGTTCGAAGTACAGCGCCGCCACGCCCTGCCCGCCGGAGTTGCCGACCCGGGCGACCGCGTCGCCGCGGCGCACGCGCGCGCCGGCATCGCGCAGGAGGGTGTCGTTGTGGGCATACAGGCTCATGTAGCCATTGCCGTGATCGACGATCAGGATCATGCCGTAGCCGGTCATCCAGTCCGAGAAGACCACCGTGCCGTCGGCGACCGCGGTCACCGTGGTGCCGGGAGGCGCGCCGATCAGCACGCCGCTGCTGGTGCGGCCATCGGGCAGGCGACCGCCGTAGCGGGCCAGCAGGTTGCCCGACAGCGGCCACCCCAGCCCGCCGACCTTCGGCGCCGGTGCGTTCGCGGTGACCCGTGGCGGCACCTTGCCTGGCGCGGGCCGCGCCGTCCCGGAGGCGGCCTGCCGCGACTGGCGGGCCTGCTCGGCCTCGGCCCGGCGGGCGGCGGCGCGACGCTCGGCTTCGGCGCGGGCCGCTGCCGCACGCAGATTGGACAGCAGCCGCTCGAGTGCGCGCGCGTCCTTGCCCAGCACCTTTTCGCGTTCGCTGCGGTCCTGGTAGCGCTGGTCCAGTTCGGCCGCCACCTGCGCCCGCTGGCGGCGGTCCTCGGCCAGCGCCGCCGCCTGTTCGCGCTGCTGCGCGCGCGCCTGTTCCAGTTCGAGGCTGCGCGCCAGGATCTCCTGTTCGTTCGATGCCAGCGCCTGCAGGTCGGTGGTGAGCGAACCGATGGTCCTGGCCCGTTCGCGCTGCAGATAGCGGTGATAGGCCAGGTCGCGGTTGGCATCGGCCACGCGGTCCTGCGACAGCAGCAGCTTCAGCGGCGCATGGTTGCCCAGCTGGTAGGCGCTGCGCAGCAGGGCGGCAAGCTGGCGGCGCTGCTTTCCCAGGTTGGCTTCGAGTTCAGCCCGGCGCTGCTGCAGCTCGGCCAGCGCCTGCTGTTCGCGGCGCATCGCCGCTTCGGTATCGGCGACCGCGCGGCCGCTGCGGGCCACCTTCTGGTCGGCTTCGCGCAGGCGCCGGGACGCGGCGTCGCGCTCGCCCTCCAGGCGCTGCCGCTCCTGCGCCACGTTCTTCAGCTCGCCACGCACCTGCTGCAGCTTCTTCTCCGCGTCGCGGCTGTTCTGCGCCTGGGCGAGGGGGACCACGAAGGCCAGCGCCAGCAGGCAGCCGGCCATCCAGGCCGGCAATGCCGGGGAGCAGACGGTCGGGCGGCGTTGGCGGTACGGTCGCAAGGGCGTTCCAGTGACTTCAGGCAGATGCGGATTGTACCCAGCCATGCTGCCATCCATTCCCGCCCACAGGAATTCCCGACGGAGACGCACGATGAGCCGATTCCTTCTTCTGCTGGCCCTGGGGCTGACCTGCCCGCTGGCGATGGCGTCCGACGACATCAGCAAGGTGAACGGGAGCATCCGCACCGAGTCCGGCACCGCGTACCGCGACCTGGACACGGTCAACGGCAGCATCCACCTGGCCAAGGGCGTGCAGGCCCGTGGCGTGGAGACCGTCAACGGCAGCATCAACGTCGACGACAACGTGCAGGCGCGCAGCCTGGAAACCGTGAACGGCGCGATCCGCGCGGGGCGCGGGCTGGTGCTGTCCGGCGGCGTGGAAACCGTCAACGGCAGCATCTTCATCGACCAGGGCGGACGCGTCGGCGGCGGCGTGGAAACCGTCAACGGCGGCATCGGCTTGGTCGGCACCGAGATCGGCCGCGATGTCGAAACCGTCAACGGCGACATCACCGTGGGCATCGGTTCGCACGTGAAAGGCGGCATCCGCGTGACCAAGCCGTCGTTCGGCCTGTCGCTGACGCCGCCGCGCAAGCCGCGCATCATCATCGGCCCCAACGCGGTGGTCGACGGGCCGCTCAACTTCGAGCGCGAGGTGACGCTGTACGTGCACGACAGCGCGTCCATCGGCACCGTCAGCGGCGCCACCGTGCGTCGCTTCGACACCGAGGCCGCGCCGAAGGATTGAGCGCTTCCCGGAGCGCTTGCCTAGAATCGGGCTTCGCCCCTCATCCGGAGCCCGTTTCAATGCCCCGCAAGATCCTGTTGTGCCTCGCCGCGGGCGCGGCCTTGGCCGCCTGCAAGCAGGAAGCCGTTTCCCCGCCGGCTCCCGCCCCGGTGCCGCCGCCGGCGCATGCTTTCTCCAGCGACATCAATGCCGCCGACTTCGCCGAGCTGGTGAAGACGCTCGCCTCGGACGCGTTCGAAGGACGCGCGCCCGGCAGCCAGGGGGAAACGCTGACCGTGGAGTACATCCGCGACCAGATGCAGCGCATCGGCCTGCAGCCGGGCAACGGCGACAGCTGGTTCCAGGACGTGCCGATGACCGAGACCATCGCCGATCCCTCGACCGTGCTCACGCTCCGCCATGGCGATGCCAGCCGCACCCTCGACTTCGGCGGCGACATGGTGATCGGAACCCGCACCGGCCAGCCGGAAGTGAAGATCGAAGCCAGCGAGATGGTGTTCGTCGGCTATGGCGTCGATGCGCCCGAGCAGGACTGGAACGACTACGCCGGCCAGGACTGGAAGGGCAAGACCGTGGTGATGTTCGTCAACGATCCCGGCTTCCATGTGGACGACGCCCGCCTGTTCGAAGGCAAACGCATGACCTACTACGGGCGCTGGACCTACAAGTTCGAGGAAGCCGCGCGCAAGGGCGCGGCGGCGGCGCTGATCGTGCACGACACTGCCGGCGCGGCCTACGACTGGGACGTGGTGAGGAACTCCTGGGGCGGGGCGCAGTACGACCTGCCGGCCGCCGAGGACAAGGAACCGCGCCTGCAGGCGCAGGGCTGGCTGAGCGCGGACGCCGCGCGGCAGGTGTTCGCCGACGCCGGCGTCGATCTGGACAAGGCCTACCGCGACGCCAACAAGCGCGGCTTCAAGCCGGTGCCGCTGCGCACCACGCTGTCGCTGGACCTGAAGAGCAGCATCGCGGCGAAGAAATCGCGCAACGTGGTCGGCGTCCTGCCCGGCGGGCAGCGCGCCGACGAAGCCGTCCTCTACATGGCGCACTGGGACCATCTCGGCAGGCATGAGGGCCAGGCATCGGACAAAGACGGCGGCGACAGCATCTACAACGGCGCGGTGGACAACGCGACCGGCGTGGCCGGCATCCTCGAGATCGCCGACGCGATGGCCCACCAGCAACCGGCCCCGCAGCGCTCGGTGGTGTTCCTCGCCGTGACGCTGGAGGAATCCGGCCTTCTGGGATCGCAGTACTACGTCAACCATCCGACGTTCCCGCTGGACAAGATCGCCGGCGTCGTCAACATCGATGCGATGTCGATCAACGGCCGTGCCCGCGACATGACCGTCACCGGCTACGGCAGCTCCGAACTCGAGGACATCCTCAAGCCATTGGCCGCCGCACAGAAGCGCACGCTGCATGCCGAATCGTCGGTGCAGAGCGGTTTCTACTTCCGCTCCGACCACTTCAACTTCGCCAAGGCGGGCGTTCCCGCGCTCTATGCCGGCGGCGGCCAGGACCTTCTGGAGGGCGGCATCGAAGCCGGCCGTAAGGCCGCCCAGGCCTACGGGCGCGACCGTTACCACAGCCCGCGCGACGAGTACGATGCCGCCACCTGGAAGCTGGACGGCGCCATGGAAGACCTCGCGCTGCTGTACGGCGTTGGCAAGGAACTGGCCGGTGGCGACAGCTGGCCCAACTGGTACGAGGGCAACCCGTTCAAGGCCAACCGCGACCGCATGATGGAAGGTAGAGCCACAGGCGGCGACTGATACGCCCGTAGCGTCGAGGAGATCGTCAACGGCATGTTGTCGCCGATCTCGTCGACCAAGGCGCTGTCGGGCCACTCCCTGGGCGCCGCCAGCGTGCACGAAGCGATCTTCTACCTGCTGATGCTGCGCGATGGCTTCATGGCGGGCTCTGCCAACATCGAGACGTTGGACGCGCGCGCCGAGGGCTTCCCGATCCTGCGTCAGACGTGGGAGGCGGCGCTGGGGACGGTGATGTCCAACAGCTTCGGCTTCGGCGGCACGAACGCAACGCTGGTATTCGGCCGGGTGTGATCTTCGCGTTCCAGCGACAGTGATTGAAGCAACGGCGCCTATGGGCGCCGTTGTCGTATGCGCGGCTGGCGTTGATCTAACCCAAAAGACCCTTCGCTCACGAGGACCCCGTTCAGCAGCTCGGCCTGCAGG